>JAEEGH010000399.1_pt1 | contig 198301 bp, 159 predicted proteins | sample 9134181 | NCBI WGS metagenome assembly JAEEGH01 (sample SAMN16246544, study PRJNA631951) | gut metagenome | biome: gut microbiome; feature: rumen; material: DP-attached | host: Bos | place: Iran: Karaj | collected 2018-10 | reverse complement strand
TTACAGACTCTCAAAAAGGACAAAACAAAAGCAGACTGCAAAATCCGCAAGTTAACGGTTATATGCAATCTGCTTTTTGTTAATAATCGAGAAGTCTTCCTATCTTGAGGACTTTTTCAGTGCCCTCCAAGTTGACACATCCTCTTTTGCTGTTAAAAACGTTGTTTATTTGAAGAGCAGCTGTGCGAATTCGTAAAGGCTACGACGCCAAGTGTGGAACTCGTGTGCTGTGCCTGGTGATTCGTAACCGACAGCATTCATACCAACTTGTTCCTTAATGTTCTTGGCTGCTTCAACACAACCCATGTTCTCCTTACCACCACCACTCATGAAGAGCAGCTTGGTTTTCTGAGCGAAGCCTTCTGAGTTCTTCACCTGATCAACACTCCATGCTCCACTACTGAATGAGCCTACATAAGCAAACTTACCTGGGTTGGCAAGCGTTACTTCACGAGCCTGCATACCACCCATTGACAGACCTGCGTATGCACGGTGTGCTGGATCGGCCTGTACACGATAGTTCTTCTCTACCATTGGGATGATATCGTCGAAGAGTACATCCTTGAATGCACCTGCAATACCGCCACCTCCGAAGCCTCCAAAGCCTCCGAAGCCGCCACCGAAGCCACCCTGTGGACGCTGACCACCTTGACCCTGAGGAGCACCCTGTGGACGCTGACCACCTTGAGGAGCACCTTGAGCCTGACCCTGTGGCTGTGGACGACGTGCGTTCAGACCATTATCCATCACGATGATGAATGGAACAGCCTTCTTTGCTGCGATGAGGTTGTCCATGATGGCAGCTACACGACCCTGATATGGCCAGCTGTACTCGTTCTCACCCATACCGTGCTGCAGATAGAGCACTGGGAACTTCTTAGTAGGATTGGTGAAATACTCGTTTGGCAGATAAACGAAGCAACGACGCATCTGTTCAGTTACAGATGAACGATAGTAAACCTCGCTCATTGAACCTTGAGGTACATTCTTTACCTGCCAGAAATCCTGGTCGTCTGATGGAACCTCGATACCGCTACCCCAACGGCTTGCACCATAGTAGTATGTGCTTCCTGGATCGGGAACACTTGCTCCGTCGATGTTCAACTGATAGTAGTGGAAACCAGGGTCCTGAGGAGCAGAAACACCTGTCCATACACCGTTTGCATCCTTGGTCATGGTATAAATCTTACCAGCAATGTCAAGACCTACCTTTTTAGCATCAGGAGCTGAAATCTGAGCACGAACCTGACGAGCTGAGTTGACCTGTGGATACTGCTTGTTGTCCTGATTGCTTAATGCAGGCTTGAAGTCTTCCGATACAGGAGCCTCAGAATCTACCCAAGGGTTACCACCTCCGCCGCCGAAGCCGCCGAAACCACCAAACTGAGCTGACGCAGTCATACATACAAGCGTCATCATTGAAAGAATTACTTTTTTCATAATTTTAATTACAATTAGACAATTTACTATTTACTATTATAATTTGTTTATTCTCTATTTTTACATTTTATAATTATTACATTGCAAAATGTGCGCATTTTGCCTTATCCTCCGAAACCGAATCCGAAGCCACCACCTTGTGCCTTCTCAGGATCGCCGAATACAGAAGCTTCTGCATCCTTGTCGTTCAGTTTGAATACCATAAACTTAGGATTCTGCTCTGTGCAAGGTTTCCAAACTCCACCCTGTGGGCCATTAGGATCACTGTACTTAGCGAAGTTGGTCCAAGCAGTAAGCATCTTCTCAGAGAGGTCCCAGTCGCCCTTGGTCCAAGGACGCCAGCAATGCTTGAGTGATTTGAATACGAACCAGAGGTCGGATGAGTGGAACGCACCACGCAGACGCTGAGTCACTTCTGGATGGCTTCCGTCATCTGGTAATGGACGAGCAAACTCATAAGCCCAAGCCTTACCGCCCTTCTGCTGACGAACCTTACAGAACTCAACAATGCCGGCACTCATGTCGCCCATATCGTTCAGGGTGTAACCAATCATATAAGGAACATCTGCAAGTGAACCATCACGAGTAGCATCGTCGAAACTCTTCTTGCTGACATATCCGTCGATTGTAGGCATGTACATCATTCCCATGCCCATACCCATCATGCCGCCGAAACCGCCACCTCCTTGCTGGTTAGCGCTGTTTACCTGGCTATAAAGAGTAGGCAGAGCGAAGACGGTCTCGGTAGAAGCCTGACGCATACGCTGAAGGTCGGTCATGCCAGCCCAGTCGAACATCTTCTTTGCGTTTTCACCAGCATCAGCAGGTGAACCACCCATACGACGGCCACCCATCATACCGCCACCGTTAGGATTAGGAATGCTCAGACCCTGAGCACTCATGATGACTGCCTTGTGGAACAAACCGCGAGCCAAAGGTGATTCGCAAAGCGTACGAACACTACCTCCACCTGCACTCTGACCGAAGATGGTTACATTATTTGGATCGCCACCAAACTGTGCGATATTCTTCTTAATCCACTTCAAGGATTCTATCTGGTCGAGAATACCATAGTTACCTGATACTTTGTTTGGACTTTCTTCTGCCAACAATGGGTGATTCAGGAATCCGAAAATACCAAGACGATAGTTGATAGAAACGAGAACCACGTCCTTAGCGCCCCATTCCTGACCATCGAACTCTGGTTCAGAACCGAATCCCTCACGATAGCCTCCTCCATGAATCCAAAGTGCAACAGGCAACTTCTTGGCAGTCTTACCAGGAGCCTTGGTCCATACGTTCAGATACAGACAGTCCTCACTGAACGCAGCTTCCTTACCATAGCCCCACTCGGTGTAATAACCACCTGTGTACTGAATGGCCTGATAGCTTGGGCGACCAAAAGTATCGCAAATCTTCACACCTTTCCAAGGTACAACTGGCTGTGGAGCCTTCCAACGGTTCTCCCTGATAGGAGGAGCTGCGTATGGGATTCCACGATATACATACACGTCAGGATGATCATCAGCCAATACACCTTGCACCTGACCTCCTTCGATCGTTAACACTGGGTTTTCTGCAGCACCTGCAGACACTGCTACCATGAGCAGGATGGGCATTAATAATTTTTTCATAATAAGTTGTTGTTATACAATATTGTACTGTTGTTTAGGTATTTCTAATTCGTAAACTGTCCCTACGGGGCTTTAGCTGTATATTTAATTGTTAGACTCTCAAACATTCGTTTGGTTTAATCTCCAATAAACAATAATACATCAACATCAAACCCAAACACAAAAAAATAAAAAGGTGTGCTCAACGGCACACCTTTAATTGATTAGATTGACTTCTCCACATTCCATGTGAAGACTCGCAGTCCTCAGGGAAACTACGCCACACCTCTTCTGCCAATTATGCAATCTTCGGCTGTGAGCTGATAGTTCCCACCGTGAGGAACATCAGCATCGATAAATATACTGTTCGTTTCATACGCTTTATTATTTATCAGAAGTCGAAGGCTCTTTGATGTTGAGGAAAATAATTACATTTGGTATTATTGATACAATTTCTATTGGTTGTTTCTGATTTTACTGTCTTTTCGCTTTTATACGTTCTAAAAGTGATTTTTCGATGAAATCGATATGTGTTCCATCGCCAAAGGTCACACTTTTGGCTGTAGCTGGGTCATAGCGAGCCCATCTTGAATTCTCCTGATTGTTCCATATTTCCACGATGGCGGCATAGTCATAGGGAATACCTCTTTCTTTCTGATGCTGATAGCGAACAGTCACGGTGTAGTACTGGCGACCAAGGTATGGCTGTGCCGCTGGGCGGACATCGGCTTTGTAGGTCTTCAGTTCGGACACTTCGTAGGAGAGCAAAGGTTTCTCCCATTCTGGGCCGAACCATTCTATCATGCTATGAGCTGCATTCTTCAAGGCATAGTAGCGGTCGCCCACCTGTAGGTTGCTATATCTTGGCTGCCATTGTAGGCTATCCAGTTCCGGTTCGAGCATTCTTGCCCAATCATCAATGATGGATTGCCATGCTTGACGGATGTCCTTGTGCTGGTCTTCCACATCCAATATCAGCAGATTATCCTGGCGGACACGCATCTCTACAATCCGGGCGTCACTTGTTTGGATGTGAAGTTCGTTGCCGTAATTGACATCGGTAAATATCTTTTGCGGGTTGTAATGGTAATAAATCGGTCTGTTGCCATTGTAGTAATTGCGCAAAAGGAACTCTCCGAACCTACGGAACAGGCTGTCGGCATACTGATGATTGACAACATACTCATAGCCAGACAACACATTGCGATCTTGGTCGGCAGGAATCTTCACCTTCTTTTTCCTCACATTCGGCATAGCCTTTACTTGGTCAAGCAAGGCCTCAAAAACAGACGAATCGTATGGCTTAGGTGAAGTATCTCCATCTTGATAATTATTGACATACTGAAAGAACACCATGTCGTTTACAATATCGAGTGTGGCAAAGTATGGCGTGAATGGGGTCATATCCCTGCCACGTTCACTAGGATCTTGTTCAAACTGTTTGTTATACTGAAACCTATATCCGTCTACCTTTCCCCATCCAAGTGTATAGGAAAGAGTATCGCTCTCATCATGATAATTGTGGTTCTTCATGACTGCTACGTAATCAGCTTTTGTCACTTCTGCATTAAAGGCTTCCTTCAGGCTGTCGAGTAACGAAGGACGGATAAGGCCTATCGGCAATGTCGTTCGAAGCCAATACCCATTGATGTTCTTACCATGCATTTCGCATTCCTCAGGGAAACTACGTGCCAACTCCTCTGCCAATTCAGCTATCTTCTGCTGTGCGCTAACAGTTCCCACTACGAGGAACATCAGCATGAATGATATGATTGTTCGTTTCATATAATACATTCTAGGAATTCCATAAATATGTTGTTTGCTTATAAGTAAATGCTTCGCTTCCTAATGCTTCCTCAAAAACCTTAGCCTGTATGTAGTCATCTCTTTCAAATCGGGCGTCGCGGTCTCTAACTGTAGTTGGTACAGGAACGTCTAACACCATCAACTTGCCATCCTCCACCCAAATTGCAATTTCCCGGTCTCTGTCAAAATAGTATTTCTTATCATCATAATAATACATCAATGTCTTAATATGAATAAAGTCCCGATTGGGAAGATGACGCACAACAATTTGTCCATTATATTGCAACACATATTCCTTAAAGATTAAGTCATAGAGTTCGTTGAACACACGATTTGCATCACATGCTATCGCATACTTACTTGCTTTTATTTTTCCTTTATAAGTTGACCATTTCTTGTCATTGCCTTTCCACTTCAATCGCTTTGCTTTTGTAGGATATTGTTTACGCAACTGCAACAACTTATCATCTAATACGGATATGTCATACCAAACCTCTTCAGATGTAAGTTTATTCTTTACTTTGCCTGCCCCTCCATACAAATAGTTACATTGGAAATAAAATGTATCATCAAGAGTATCAAACAAAGCATATCGGAAGCCGCCTCCGATAATATGGTGCCCTTCTTGCGTATAGTTTTTTTCATTGGGGCCAAACATTGGGTCGAAACACAAAGAATAATTCAAAGAATCCATATCACCATTTCTTTTGTTAACCACACTAACCAAGTTAGCAGTTGGTATAAGTTCCGTCATAACAGCCTCAACACTGTCAATCAACGAAGGACGGACTTTACTTAACGGCACTTCAAGGTCATATATTTCAATGTTATGACCCTCTTTCGCTGCGAAGCATTCTTTTGGAAACTCTTTCCACAACACCTTCGCCAAATCTGCAATCCGAGAACTAATATCCTGCCCACATCCCAAGATGGCAGGCAATAGCAATATGACAACTAATACGATTCTTCTCATATCATTTCTTTTTATTATTCGTTATTAATGTTCTTTTCTCCCTGAAGAATTTTTCCTTTTACCCAGAAGGTTTCAACGTACATGTATCCGGTCCTGTATCTCCTTGTATATCTCTCCCAAGTCTTCGTACTGATGGAGATATTCGTCTTTCACTCCTTCTTCTATACATTGTTTATAGGAACGAGATAAGAAATTGTTTCCCCAATTATTGCCAAATATAATGCTCCAAGGTTCTCCATCGTCTTCCCATATATCGACCTCGGCGGCATAAGTCCAGTCATGCTCTTTCTTGCGGTCGTAGCGGAAGGTGACGGTGTAGTATTTGCGGCCGAAAAGCGGCTCTGTTATTTCGTCTTTACCCATCAAGTGAATATCAAATTCCTTCAGTTCGGATATATTCACCTTCATGGGTTCCTGATACCAGTCGGGACCGAAAGTGAGCATCACCTCCTTTGCCTTCTGTGTCAAGTACTCTGTGCGCTTGGCTTCCTCCCAGTCCGAAAGGTATGTAGGCCGCTGGGGCGGTGTGGGCTTGGGGGCGTTCCGACGTGCCAACCGTTCTTCCAGGTCTCGCTGATAGAGTTCAGGTTCAAGTATCTTTATCCAATCCATAGGGGGGTAAAAGGATAAAGAATAACTATTACTCGAAATGAATTTTTCGGGGTACTCATAATCGTGCTGATTCTCCAAATCCAGCAACAACAACTTTCCACCACATACAACAAGCTCAATCAGTCGGTCGCAGAAACGATGCTCAGAGGTGAACAGATACAAGTAAAGCTTCTGGGCCTGTACAACATCGTTCCACTCTAAAATATAGTCAATGGCTATCATCGGACGGTCCTCATACCAGTAGTTTTGAATCGCATATTGGCTTAGGACCTGCAACACACTATCGGCATTGCAAGTGATGACATATTTTTCTCCCTTCGAACTAGGGTCGTCAGGAAACTTCACCTTCTGACGGGTTGACGGATACTTTGACTTCACTTCTGCCAGCAGCGAATCAAATCCAGCGATATCGTAGTGGCCTTTTAATTCATTTTTCCGGTGAAGCCACACGTGTAGGGAAATAGAATCGTTATAATTGTCGAAACACACCTCCGTATTATAATGTATATAAGCTTTTTTAGATACAGCTTCTGTCGTCGAGGGCAGATAATGACGATCCATCAGCGCAGGTTGTAAAACTGTCCGATTCGGCTCTATTTGGTCCCAAGTCAATGTATATGAAACGGTATCTTCGTCGAAATACTTATCGCCACACTTCATCACACTGGCGTAAGTGGCAGTTGGAACAGCTTCGGCAAATGCCACATTCAGACTGTCGAGCAACGAAGGACGGAACCGCTCTTTCGGTGCTTTAATGTCAAACATAAATAATCTCAAATCGCCCATTGAAGTCAAGAAGCATTCCGTAGGGAAACACTTCCACACTTCTTTTGCCATATCCATCAGGCGCTGCTGTGCTTCGACTTGTCTTTGTTTATCCTGTGCAGCCAACGAACTGACAGCCATCATCAGTATTGATATAAAGATTGTTCGTATCATAGGTCTGTTCTATTTTATTCCATAATCGTAGCCCTTTACTCTGATTTTCTTTCCAGAGGGAAACATTTGTGTCTCCACCCACTTTGTAGGATAGACATACTTGGATGAGAAGATATTCTTCCGCTTCATGCGCTCAGGCCAATTGAATGGTGTCTCAGAAGCCAACGTGCCTCTAATATCCAACCAGCGCAGTTTTCCTTGATACACAAATATCTCCATCCAGCGCGTACCACCTTCGTGATGCTTTATCTTTATTCTTCCACCATATTCTTTAGGGGAATGAATGAAATTTGCATGGTCAGTAAAATGTTCACAGAAATGCCAAATCATGTATTTGTATATTTCGGCATACACACTATCAGCATTACAATCAATTGTATAGTCATAACCTGCAGCGTTGTCAACACGACTGCCTTCTACAAACTCCACTTTCCGCTTCTTCGTAGGATAGGTTTGCTGAAGTCGGTCGAACAGTTCGTCAACACCTTTAATACCTGTCAGATGAGGCTTTGCATCGCTTTTCATCGGAGTATGCGTTGAGTGATGGCTGATATACATCTGCACTCTCAGCGTATCGTCTATCGTGTCGAACACCCCATAACTGCCCATATAAGAAACTTCATGACCAAGTCTGTTAAATTTAAAATCACCATTATATTCCCATCCGATGACATAGGAGAGGTAAGGTTTGCCTACATCTTGCTTTCGCTCCACACTGGCATAGTCAGCCTTTGCCGTCTCGCTGGCAAATGCGACTTCGATACTGTCAATCAACGAAGGGCGCACCCTATTGAGAGGAACTACAACTTTGAAAGACAAGCAACCGTTATTGAAACCTTCCCAGTCTTTCGGATAATTCTTCATCAACTCGACTGCCACATCATAGAGTTTCTCCTGTGCGGATAATGTAGTGCCTCCTCCGACTCCTCCTAAAAAGAGAGCGAAATAAAGCGTGAAGAAAACTATTAATCCTTTTCGTTTCATACACCTTATTATATTATTATGAAGAGATGAAATTATTTATTAAGAGCCAAATGGATACTATCGAATTCCTTGCGAAGCTGCTTGCCAAATTCCTCTGCCTGCTGCATGCGCTCTGCGATATTCACCTCAGGCAGGACTGGCCTCGTCGCAGGTGCCGGAACACTCTGATTGGTAATCACCACATAGACCGTATCGCCTGTTCCTTCCTCTATCTCGATATAGACACCAGGCGCCAACTTAGAATAATCAAGAACCCCTTGAGACCCTCCTCCCGTCCCCCCTCTATGGGGGAAGCCTTTATTGGGCGAATCTGGAATAGAGGCAGAGAACTGAGCGATTTGCTTGTATATGGGTTCGAAAACGCGATTTGAGGTATCGGAAGGGACAGACCCCTCTCTTATCTCCCCCAAGGGGAGATGATTAGAATCTCCTGCCAACTCCCCTCCTTGGGAGGGGCTGGGGGAGGTTGTTATCAGGAACACCAGCAACACTACTGCTGCTATTGCACTGATGGCACTCCAGCCGATGATGATGTTCATACGGGCCTTGCGTCTTCTCGTCTGCATCGCATCAGCAACCCGCTGCGAGAAGTCGGCAGGCAACTGTGGAGCGTGCTCTGCCTGCTTAGCGAATACTTCTTTTAAGGCATCATCAAGCCGTATGGTTTCTTTGTTTCCTTTATCCATTTTTATTCCCTTTAATCATAATCTCATATAGTTTCTTTCGTATTCTCTTCATCCTCATTCTCACAGTCGAGTCTTTCTCACCGATGATGAAAGCAATGTCGTGCAACGTGATGTGCTCCTTGTAATGCATCACCAGCAGATTCTGCTCCTCTTCTGACAGCTGACTGACTGCTGCTTCGAGCTGGGTGAGCATCGCCTCGCGGTTCACGGCATCTATCCAGTAATCATCATCCACTCCCACAGACTCATCCAAATCCTCCCCATACCATAATGGGTCTTTCCTTCGTCTGCGCAGTTCATCTATTGCCAATTGGTAGGCAATGCGGCAAAGCCAGGTTGACAAGGATGTTTGTTGGGCATCATAGCGACCGATTGTCTCGAACACCCTGATAAAGGTGTCCTGAGTCAGTTCCTCAGCACGGGCCTCATCGGCGACGATCCTCACGATTATCGTGAACACCATCTGCCCATAGCGAGCTATCAAAGCCTCGTAACCGAACCGTTCCCCACGTTTCAACGCATTCAATATGTCACTATCAGTATACTGCATTATTTCGCTTTTGCACAAAATGCTACGCCTCAATATTGTTCAAGCAAACTTGTCATTATGTTCGGCTTAATCGCATTTTTCTGCTCTTCACCTATTATACGTAAGAACGCTGCAAATGTCACATAAATAAATCACTTTTTTCATCTATTAAATAAAAAAGGTGTGCTCAGCAGCACACCTTTAACCGATTAGATTGATTTCTCCACATTCCATGTGAAGGCTCGCAGTCCGAGCAGGGGATTGTCTTCGTCAAGTTGGCGCAGACGCTCCAGGAGTCGGTCGGCCTGTTCATCGTCCACAATCGTGAGGATGGCACTATTCATCGATGGCCATGCATGTGAGCCGAGATGCGGATCGCCGGTCTTGCTGCCTCGGCCTCCTGCCTGAGGGATAATGGTGTAACCACGAGCATTAGATGCATCAAGGGCTTCGATGACATTATCCTGATGTGCCTGATCGTATGCTATAAATACTGTTTTCATACTTTATTTCTTCTTAAATGTTTCTTCTGCTGAATGTTCCTTCCAGTATGCGTTGAGTTCGCGCTGCTTCTTGAGGCTGCGACGTCTGTTCTTCACACCTACTGCTCCGAAGATACAGAACATAGAAGGTACATAGATGAGGGTGAGTATAGTGGAAACGGTAAGACCGCCAATGATGCTGATACCCAGCGGACGCCACATCTCCGAACCTACACCATGACTGGTGGCCATAGGCACCATACCGAGGATTGTGGTAAGTGAGGTCATAAGGATAGGACGCAGACGGCTACGGGCTGCTACTGTTGCGGCTCGGGTAAGTCCATATCCTCGTTCACGCATCAATTGGGTATAGTCGATAAGCACGATACCGTTCTTCACCACAATACCGATCAACATGATACCACCAAGGATAGACATCACGTTCATACTGGTACCTGTTGCTGCAAGGGCAAAGATGATACCTGAGAAGGCGAAGATGATGGAAAGGATGATGATGAACGGATAGGTCATTGATTCGAACTGAGCTGCCATCACAATGAACACAAGGATGATGATGAGGATACCCAATATTCCGAGGTCACGGTTACTGTCTTGCTGGTCCTCATACGAACCTGCTACCTGCACAATGACATCGCTTGGGATGTTCATCTCTTCGATAAATTTGTTTCCAAGGTCAACTCCGTCCGACAGCGCCTCACCATCTTTCATCACAGCGTTGACTGTAACGATACGCTGACGGTCCTTACGCTCGATAGTAGGCGGAATGGTTGACTCTTCAATGGTAGCAACTTCACGCACCTTGATGTTCTGACCCATTCCGTTAGGGATGAGCATATTCTCGAGGTCCTCGATGGATACACGGTCATCTACATCATAGCGCACCTTGATGTCGTATTCCTCACCGTCCTCACGATAGTACGACATGAGCGAACCGGTGATGAGATTACGGATGCTGGCTGCTGCTTGCGACATACCGAGTCCCTGCTGCGAAAGTTTCTCACGGTCGAAGTTAATAACCAACTCCGGCTGGTAGTCCGAACGTGAAATCATCGCCTGAGCCACGATATCACTCTCCTTGAACCGCTTCTGCAACTCAACAGCAACGTCGTAGGTCTCGTCCATATTATAGCCATAGACCTCGAAGGTGGCTGTCTGCTGTCCACCCATAGAGGACTGCTGACCACCAAGCATAACGTTGTATTTCGCTAACTCAGGAATCTTCTTACAATCGTCACGCATCTCGTCGCAGAGTGCTGCCAGTCCCACTTCACGTTCGTTTGACGGACAGAAGGATATGTTGAACGAGATGATGTGCGAACCGCTTGAACGCATCGAGGCGAAGGTGTTGTTATCACCAGCCTGTCCGATGGTAAAGTTACAAGCGTCGAGCATCTTGCCATAACGCTTCATCCATGTGTCTGCCAAATAGGTAGCAATCTCCTCTGCTTTCTCCACACGCGTTCCGATAGGCAACTCAAGTGTTGCACCCACACGGCCTGAGTCGTTAGCCGGGAAGAACTCGCTCTTGATGCCGGCAAGATTCATCGTGACAATACTTAGTACAAAGAACAGTACACAACCGATTATCACAGTCCAACGATGACGGGTAGCCCATGCAATACGACGCTCATACCAGTCATCGAGACGGTCGAGCAAACGCTGGATAGGTACGTAAATCTTCTTGAACAGCTTACCCTGCTTCTTCTGCAACTTCAGCATCTGTGAACAGAGCATCGGAGTGAACGACAGCGCAGAGGTTGTAGAGATGGTCATGATGATACACATCATCCATCCCAACTGACGGAACAATACACCCGTCATACCTCCCACCATCGTAAGCGGGAAGAATACCGCAATCATCGTAAGTGTAGATGCGATAACGGAAATGGCCACCTCGTTGGTAGCATGGATGGCTGCCTGTTTCGGATCCGAACCACGTTCGATATGGGTCGTCACGTTCTCCAACACCACAATGGCATCATCGACAACGCTACCGATAGCGATGGAGAGACATGAGAGAGATACGATGTTGAACGAACCGCCTGTCGCATACAGATAGATGAACGATGCGATGAGCGACATAGGGATGGTGATTGCGATGATGACTGTAGCACGCCAACGTCCCAGGAACACAAACACAACCAACACCACGAATATCATCGCATACGCGATTGTTTCGGTAAGCGACTTCACTGTGTTGGTAATATTCTCCGACGTATTCACAATCACACCGAGGTTCACGTCCGAAGGAAGATTCTTCTTCAGTGTGGGCAACATCTCCATCACCTTGTTAGATATAGCAACAGAGTTGGCACCACTCTGCTTCTGCACGATAATCATCGCACCCTGCACACCATTCGTGAAAGTACGCTGGGCACGCTCTTCCACATCGTCCACGATGCGAGCCACATCACGCAGATACACGATGGCACCATTGCGCTGACCTACCACCACATTGCCCATCTCTTGCGGGTCGTTGAACTCACCCTCCACACGCACGATGTAGGTCTGGGTACCGATATCTACGGTACCACCCGTAGCATTCATGTTCTCTGCTGCGATAGCAGCGCTGACCTGAGCGGCACTCAGTCCGTACGCCTCCATCTTCTGGGCATCCATGTAGATGTTGATTTCACGCTCCGGAGCACCTGATATAGATACCGAACCGACTCCATCAACACGGGCCAACGGATTGGCTACATATTCATCAAGAATCTTGTAAAGTGCCTTCTGACTTTCATGAGCCTGAGCCGAAAGCACCAAGATAGGCATCATGTCGGCTGAGAACTTGAACAATATCGGTTGGTTGGCATCGTTAGGCAATGCATTCGCCACCATATCCAGTTTATCGCGGACGTCATTCGTGAGGTCATCGATATCGTAACCGTATTCGAATTGGAGTGTAACAACCGATACATTATCCCTTGAGTTCGAAGTGATATGCTTCAAGTGCTCAATAGAGTTCAGTGTGTTCTCCAGCGGACGCGTCACATTGTTTTCTATATCGTTTGCCGACGCTCCGTTGTAGTATGTCATAATCATGATGGTGTTCGTATCGATGTCCGGGAACAAGTCGATAGGCAACTTCAATGCCGAGAACACACCTAAGATGACGACTGCAAGGAAGACGAGGCTCGTCATAATCGGGCGCTTCACCGCCCCTTCATATAGACTCATAATCTTTCTGTTTTATCAGCCCCTCTCTGTCCTTCCGACATCTCCCCCGAGGGGGAGAACCATCCGGATAGTTTTCGTTAGTCACCCTCCCCCTCGTGGGGAGGGATGGGGTGAGGGGCCGTTTTTTATTTCACTACTGTTACTTCACGTCCGTTTGCAAGACGAGACATACCTGCTATTACTACTTGTGAACCAGGCTCGATACCGCTCTTCACTTCGTACTGCTCACCCATGTGCTTGCCGAGTTCCACCTTGTCGTAGCTTACCTTTCCGTCCTTGTAAGTATATACATAACGGTCGCCTGCACCTACCTGCTTCACGATAGCCATATCAGGAACCATCACACGCTCGATTTCATCGAAACTGATCGTAGCACGTGCAAACATACCTGGGCGTACCTTTTGACTGGAATTAGCCACCGTTACCTCTACAGGGAACGTATGCGTAATCTTATCGACGGTAGGATACACGATTGACACCTTACCTGCGAACACATCGCCTTCGTAAGCATCAAGAGCCACTTCGACGGGCTGACCCACACTGACACTCTTGTAATACACCTCTGACACATTGATGATGAGCTTCACAGGGTTCAGCTGTTCGACAGTCAGGATCGGCGTACCTGCATACATATCACCGTTATCATAGTTGCGGGCAGTCACCACACCGCTGATCGGAGCAGTGAGCTGCGTATTCTGTACCAACTGCGCATATTGGGTAGATAACACATCGAGTTGGGTCTTAGCGTTGTCGTACTCTGCCTGTGAGGCACCACCTACGCTAAACAGCTGACTGGTACGATTGAATTCCACCTTCATGTTCTCAATCTGCAACTTCAACTGACGGAGGCTCGATGCATCAAGCTGTACGAGCACCTGACCTTTACGCACATGGTCACCCACTTCCACATAGATTTTCTCAATACGATACGGAGTGTTTGGAGCGATATTGTTCTTCACGTCACTCTCCACCGTTGCGGTATACACCTCAGTCTGAGGCACCAGACGTGTCTCGACATCCGCAACCTTTACTTCAGGTTTTGCCTCTTCCTTCTTCGTTTCCTCTTTCTTCTCTCCACAAGAACAAAGCGACATACATACGGCCAAAACCATTAAACCAAATACAGTCTTCTTCATATTCCTTATATTTATTTGTTTCTTATCTCAAGTATGTTTCGCGACCCAGTGTATAGTCCAAGTCCGCCTTGTTGCGCAGATAGTCGTAGATCGACTGGTTGTAGGTCAGCTGGGCTTGTGTGAGTGCCACCTCACTCTGGTTCAGTTCGAGAATCGTACCGCGTCCCACGTCATATCGGGTCTTCGCGATCGACAGCGCCTTGTCAGCCTTCGTGATAGCCTCCCTGTTGCTGTTCACCTGCGCAATGCTCGATGCCATGCTGTGCATGTAGTTCTGCGCAGCCATCACTAACTGACGCTGCGTGTTCGCCTTCGTGTCCTCAAGCGAAGCCAGCTGCAACTTGGTCGATTTCAGTTTGGTCCAGTTCGATGCGCGGAAGATAGGGATGCTCACAGCGATGGTGAACGAAGCAGACGGAGACCAGTCATAGTTCCATATACGCCAGTTGTCGTTCTGCAGCGACTGATACTGACCAGTCAGCGAGAAAGCCACGTTCGGCATGAATCCCGTACGCTGAATCTTCAGCGTGCGCTCCAGCATCGTGCGGTTCAGGTCCAACTGACGGATAGCCGCATTATTCTCCAAAGCAGCCTCGCTTGCATCCACATCAGCCAGCTTCAATCCGTTCTCGTAATTCACAAGCTTATCATCAATCACCACCTTTATATCCGTGTTGATGCCCATAAGCACCTTCAGTTGCAGTTCAGCCAAGGTCAAACCGTTCTGTGCACTCACCAAACTCGAATTCATCGAACGCATCTGCACCTCAGCCGTAATCTTGTCGTATTCGCTCACACGGCCTACATCAAACTTTGAGCTGATCACGTCATAGTTCTCCTTGCTGATGTTATAGCTCTGCTGCATCACCTCATACGAATCCTGGGCAAGCAGCATCTGATAGTATGCCTTCGTCACTTGGTTGATGAGGTCGAGCCGTGAGCTGCGAGCCTTCTCCCTTGCCAGTTCGATGTCCACCTTCGTCAGTTTCATCGTCTGATAGACCGCAGGCGCAAACACCGGCACAGACAGTGTAGCCGAAGCCGCAGCAGTGTTGCGGTTGTCGGCACCCATCTTGAACTTCTGGCCGCCCAGGTTCATCTCAGCAGCCAGCAATGTATGCTGAATACTGGCATTCGCCGTCACCTCAGGCAGTAATGCCTGCCAAGCTTCAGAATCTGCAATACGTTTCAACTCTATTTCCTTGTCGGCAACCTTGATTGTAGGGTTTTCAGCCAACGCAATGTCAATAGCTTTCTGTAGGTTAACACTCAACTCCTGTGCATGCACCATCAGCATCGCACACACTGTTCCTACACTTAAAAGCAATCTCTTACCATTCATTTTCTTCTGTTCGTACTAAAAAATTTAGCTGCAAAGTTAATACTTTTTCATATTATGAACAAACATTTATGTTATAAATGTCCATACAAACTCACTTTTAACATTCATTAAGTCCAAAATATGTAGCTTAGCAGTTTAGTAGTCAAAGGTCGAAGGTCTCCATTCTCCATTCTACATTTTACATTTTACATAAAAACCGAGGCTTTCTTCGGTCTAAGGTCTCAGGTCTCAACTCTTACCCCTTACCTATAGTAATACTATCAAGCATCCTTACAAGCATCGGTAGGTGCTCGGTAGGTGCTCGGTAGGTGCTCGGCAGGTGCTCGGTAGGTGCTCGGCACTCAGGCACTTTTCCCGCTGTTTTGACACTACATAAACATAACGTCAGAGGCTTTCGCAAGTCCCTGACGCCCATGTTCCCTGTATTATCTAGAATCCTAAGGGAATGAACAAAAAATTACTTTTGTCTATTAACTAATCTAACTAAACTAATACTTAATATTTGTAATATTCGGGTACAACTTGTATTCAGCACTGATATAATCGACTTTGGATACTACCAAAATCATTTAAAACATCTGCTGCTTCATCGCTTGGTTAATGTCGTCTGGGATAATCTGATCCTTACAACAATTCACAATGTAGTCAACCACCTTTTTCGGCAAAGCTGGCAATTTCTTCCATGCTTCCGTCCGGTTCTTCCAACGTCCGCGGAAATGAGTTTTGTCAATCATTTGCATTTCTTCAGGCTTGACAATCGGGCGTCCCATTTCACTGTACCTACCATCTTTGTATGTATATTTTCCATACTCATGTGGTAATATTACACACTTTCCATCCTTACTCAGAGCAATCTCAGCACAAGCATACTCACCGTCCTGCCCATAATACTTAAAAGAAGTATATTCAGTTCCTTTACCGCATAGAATCTTTTTCTCGCCATCATACTGCATCCACTCTAACTGCCATGCGCCAATCAGTTCCTTGTCTGCCACCTTCACAGTTTGTGCATCTACTAACATTACACTCATGAGTGCAATTACCGTCACTAACATAAATTTCTTCATAATTTTTGCTTGTTTAAAGGTTTATAAATCAATGAATTAATAATTCGCTGCAAAGGTACGGGCATTTCGCCATCTGACCAAATATTTTTCTTTGCATTTTCTTTGCATTTTCTTTGCATTTTTACGCAAACAGTTTGCAAACAGTTTGCAAACAGTTTGCAAACAGTTATGAACCAATAGAGAATATGAAATCGTCCCAATCTCTGGCTCCACCCTTACGCCCAAATACCTTCATGAACAGACGACTGCGCACTGTGCTAATAGTACTTCCATCACGTGACAACACATCAGCCATCTCTGTCGGGGTAATGCGAAGCTTGATAAGCAAACACACTTGATACTCTAGTTCCGACATCTGATAAAGGTTTCTCAGTCGCGAAGTAAACCCAGGATACACTCGCTTTAGTTGTCCTTCGATCTCTTTCCAGTCCTCATCACTAAGCCGTTCCCCTTTGGAGATACGGCGATGCAATGTATCGTATTCTTCAGATGCAAAAAAAACGTCCTCCACATCTTGAATGGCTATTTTAACTAACTGCGGACGTTGTTCATGCTCCTCGTTAATCTGCTGCAACAGCCATTGCAGAGACTTTCTTCGCCTGTTAGTGTATATAAAGAGGTGTACAACAATAAATATAACAACGCATGCTGTCGCAAGAATATAAGACAGCCAGTTGATAGCTGTGGCTTGCATCCGCACGATAGTCGACAGTTCATAAATGTGAGCTTTCTCTGCATCATCATTCTGTGCTAAATCATTCGTGATGATACGGCGCATTTCCGCTCCCCAATCGCGAGTAATATCCTCTGCCCGTTGCCACACAAATCGTGTTCCAAAACTTTGGATGCTTATCGTGGAATCAGTTTCCACTACAAGCGGATGGGGATCATTGTCCTCTATATAAAGCCTACTGCCATTCCCTCGGTCAACAACCGTCACATTGCACATCTGTTCTGGAACTATCACTATTCCCGATATTGTCCGAGCTAATCGACACTGATAAAACACACTGTCTCCCCCATAGATGCGGCATATTGTCGATGCTGTGTCGTAGGTCACCACAGAGCCATCTGGATGAACAGCTTGCCGTAACACCCATGCACCATCCATCATATACTGAGGCCTTTCTACTCCCCGCTGACTACATCCCATAAGTGTCAAATATGTCGCCATTAATAATAGGACTCTTTTCATTGTCATATTGTTAAATTGTAGTTATTCTATACTTCATATATCATGATTTCACCTGCAAAATTACGCAAAATCCCCTACCCAACCAAACAATTGACTTTGCTTTTACTTTGCATTTGCTTTTCATGTTTGCAAATTGCTTGCATGAGGCCATAATGTAAAAAAAATATTGATGTTCGCTAAAAGTTCAAAATCGATAAAGTATGTGTCCGCAGTGCCGATAAATAGGTATTGTGGACACCTATTTCAAAAAGTAAGCCCCTTTCATACTTTATATCCTTCTTTTTTGGCGGACAGTCTATATATAGAGTTATAGTTTAGAGTGAATACCAAAGGGGTGAAGATAGCTATGAGTTAAGACTATTGTTGTTAGAAGTCCATTGTCTATACAGTACAAGGACAGGCAGCTAATTCAAAAGGGAAAAGCAGCCGATTCATTCGGGAAGATGAGTCGGCTGAGAAGGGAAGTTGCCTATAGGCGCACTATCGTTTGCCTAAAGGCATTTTATCATTTGCCTAAAGGCGAATGATCGTTTGCCTTTAGCCAAATTACCCTCGAATGTATAATATAATAGTGGAATGGTAATAGTATGCATTATATCACCACAAAGATACAAAAAGAATTCTCCTTTTCCAAATAATTCTTAAAGATTTTTGGGGATAAAATAAGAAAAAGGCAGGAAACATTTGCTTCCTGCCTGTATTCCTTGAGAATAAGGGCTCTGCTTTATGGCTTACTTCTCCCCTATCGCTTTCCAGATGCATGCTGCAAGGGCAGCACCTACGAACGGACCTACAATGAAAATCCAGAGGTCGCTGAGAGCCTGACCGCCTTCGAACACTGCAGGTGCAATGGAACGAGCTGGATTGACAGAGGTGCCTGTGTAGTGGATTCCTACAAGGTGGATGAGGATGAGGGAAAGACCGATAGCGAGGCCTGCGAAGTTGCCTGCACCTTTCTTCTCATCGGTAGTACCAAGAACGACGAGGACGAAAATGCATGTGAGGACAATTTCAGCAATGAGACCTGTAACACTGCTCACACCTGCCTGGCATGCATTGGCTCCGGTTGTGGTACCTTGTGCTGCGTCAGGACTGGTTGCTACGAGGGCATAGAGGATTGCCGAACCGATGAAGGCTCCGATGATCTGGAAAATCATGTACATCGTGGCATCCTTGCAACTGATGCGCTTTGAGATGAGGCAACCAAGGGTGATGGCTGGATTGATATGACAACCGCTTGTACCACCGATGGTGTATGCCATTGCTACAACTGCAAGACCGAAGGCCATTGCTGTTCCTACTACTGATGCAGTGTCTGCACCACAATTCAAACTGACTGCTGTTCCGCAGCCGAGGAGTACGAGCACCATGGTGCCCACCATTTCTGCTAAATATTTTTTCATAAGGCAGTAAAGGTTTAAAGGGTTAATACTATTTGCTTGTTAGCATAATTGCTACGTTATTGTTTCGCTTTGCTTGGAAGTTGTGTTATTACATTATTACTTTTCCTTAGAATCTCACGTACATCTCTATCCACACTTCACTGTACTTGCGATCGACAAAGGTGCGATCGTAAACAAAGTTGTATTGTACCTGAAACATGAGGTTTTTATGGAGCTGGACATTCGGGATGAGACTGCACATGGTGCGTGAGCTTTCCCATGTGGCCTGATCGCGATAGACATCGCACTTGGCATAGACTTTGAGCCAATCGGTAAAAGGAACTCCTACGGTGGCATACCAACCGTCGGCCCGTCCAGGACCTGAGAAGTGGCGGGTGCCTGAATTGTAGTCGGATATCTTATGGCCTTGTGAGTGGGCATACTCAGCGCGTGCGCTCCATCCGTTGTGTTCGTACTTCACAGATGCTGCCCAGCGGTTTCGATCGACGGTAACACCGTTGGAGGTGTAGTTGCCTGTCCAACCGAACAGACCGATATAGAGGTCTTTGATGGGTTGCACCTGAATGGTACCAATGAAGTCGCGCTTATGGTTTACATCACTTGTATTGATGCCCTGTCCGTTCATCATCTGCAACTGATAGTGCAGATAGCGATGTCCGTCGCGCTTATCGGGGAAGAGGTCGCCTTGCAACTGAATACCTTGGTCGCGTCCGCCTGTAGCAGCCGGCTCACCGTTGTAGTCGCCCATACCAGCCAGTTTCTTCGTAACCTGCGAATAGTCGCCGAAGCCTACATCCCACGGGTTGTAAGGGTTTTCAAAGAGGAAGGCACGCTTGAACTGGCCCACCTTCACCATCAGTTCTTTCCAGTGTGCCCACTCAAGGTAGTAGTCCTTCATGTGGAACGAGGCGTTGTTGAGCTGTACCTGTACACGATACTTGAAGTCGCGCAGGATGGTTCCGTCGATATACGCACGAATGAGACGCTGACTGAATGCATCGCCTCCATGCCTACCCTTCTGGTCGGTATAACCGTACTTACCAATGAAATAAGCGCCAATCTTGGGAGGGGAGACATAGTCGGTGAGGGTACGTCCATAAGGAAGGGGCATGGAAGGATCGGCGGTCTGCCCGGAAACTGCCTTCTCTAACGAACGGTTCACAACAGCCGTAAGGAAACCTTCGCCTGGTGTTCCTGCCGGCTCGAATTCGCTCGACTCGACTGTTACTTCAGGTTCGTCGTTCACTACTTCGGGCACATCATTGTCTGCCATCATTGGCAGCTGTGCCATGCCTGCTACGCAAGCCATCATCAGAATTCTTTTCATATAATTTCTATTCATCTAATCTATTAACCTACTAACCTATTAAGCTATTAAGCTACTAAGCTACTAAGCTACTAAGCTACTAATAAATGAGCCATGACAGAAGAGATCCGACAAGGGTGCTCACTATCACACACACAAGACCTGGCATCATGAATGAGTGGTTGAGCAGATACTTACCTATGACCGTAGTACCCGAACGGTCGAAGTTCACGGTTGCGATATCGGACGGATAATTGGGTATGAAGAAATAGCCATAGACCGAGGGGAGCACACCCAGCAGCACAGGACCTGAGATGCCGAGCGAATAAGCGAGAGGTAACATGGCTACAACTACCGCACCCTGACTATTGATCAATACCGACACGATGAAGAATACAATCGCGATTGCCCACGGATACTCGCTGACAACCTCCTTCAGACTACTCTCCATCACACCCATATAGTTGCTGAAATATGTATCTGCCAACCATGCGATACCATAGATAGCCACAACAGCCACCATACCCGATTGCCATACGGAACCTGCAACTGCCTTCTTGGGACTTGCTTTAGCAAAGATAATCATCAAGGCTGCAGCAGAAATCATAATCATCTGAATGACAACATTCATCGGCAAAGCCTTGTTAAACCATTCGGTAATACCTGTCACATGTACCTTTGCCTGTACCAGTTGATCGGCGGTCATAGAGAGGTTCTCGTCAATATACAGGTCTTGTGTTCCCTTTACCGCACGTAACGTCTCGTAGGAAGGTAAAGCATTCTGGAAAACAGCAAAGAAGACAATAATGACTAATGCCCCGAGGAAGATGAATACAGCGTTCTTAGCCGATTGTGGAATCTCCTTATCTAACGTAGTGGCATTAGAGCCATAAATGTACTGGTATTGCTCAGGGTCTTGGATTTTCTTCTGGAACACAGGATCTTTGTCGAGGTCCTTTCCACGCTTGTAGGAACATATAGCTGCAGCAGTCAGTCCACAAAGACATGCGGGAATCGAAATCATCAGTACACCAGGGATGGTAACATCGAAACCATTTGCGTTAGAGATACTTACAAATGCAACAACTGCAGCTGCGATGGGTGAACAAGTGATGCCCACCTGAGATGCAATGGATGCCACACCACATGGGCGCTCAGGACGAATGCCTTTCTTCAATGCGATATCACAGATAATCGGCATCAAAGTGTACACTACGTGACCGGTACCTACCAACACAGTCAGGAAGAAGGTACAAAAAGGAGCGAGAAATGTGATATGTCCGGGATTCTTGCGAAGCATCTTTTCCGCCAACTGAATGAGCCAATCCATTCCGCCTGATGCCTGCATGATGCCTGCACAGGTTACGGCTGCGATGATGATGTAAATAACATCGGTTGGCGGGTTACCAGGCTTCAAGCCAAATCCCAATACCAGAATGGCAAGTCCAATACCAGAGATGGCACCTAATGCCAAACTGCCATAGCGGGAGCCTACATAGAGGGCTGCCAACACTATCAGTAGTTGCAAAATCATGACAAATTCCATCATATTTCTATTGTTTATCGGTTTACTAGTCCGTTGTTCTGCGAACCTATTAATCTATTAAGCTACTAAGCTATTAAGCTATTAACCTATCATTTATTATTCGCTCTCGCTGTCTTGAGACGATCGAGGGCTTTGTCGATCATATCCTTCGTTCCGCTTCCTCCGTTCACATATCCGACAACCATGTCGGCATAGCTGATAGCTTCACGCAGTTCGGTAGTCTTATCGCGGATGTCCTTACACTGAGTGAGGAGGTTTTGCAGTTCGGTCAGGTCTTCTGGCTCGGCAAGGTTACCTGGACGCATGGTATTGATAACCATGTTGAGGAGCGATGCAGCAGCATTGATTTCTGTCTGGCTGACCGTCTTTGCATCCTTCGCATTGACTGCCTCAGCATTAGCAAGTTGTTCCATAAGACGTGCATATCCGTGAGGTGCCCATGGAGCGTGAGCGGGTACTTTCACTGTGAGTGCGTTCCATTTCTCTTGCTCAGCCTTACGTTCCTTGGCAATCTTTATAGCCGATTCGAGCATCGTCTTCGTAAGTTTAGAACTCTGTTTGTTTCCCTTAGCATCTGTCAGTACATTGAGACGCAGATAATGTGTGGAGCGATGGGTTTCGTAGTAGTCGGGCACAAACAACAGCCCCTCTCCCTGCTCCCCCGAGGGGAAGAGCCTTAGCGTATACAGGTTTGCATTCATACCCGTACCTGCCTGAACAGGTTGGGGCTGCACTTCGTGCAGATCAGAGCTGAGGGTGAAGTCTGCCTCGTCCCATGTTTTAACTTCTTCAGTCGTCATAACCAACGGACCATACATGATGGCACCTACCCACATGGGCGTGAACGGCTGTTGTGGATTGGTGGTTGTAGCAGCGAGTTCCATCTTGTCGGGTCCCCAGTTGATGTGTGTTGTAAACGGCATGGTTACCTCGACTATATCTCCTTCATTCCACAGACGGGCAGGAATCTCGAAGTAAGAGCACGGCTGATATTTCTTTGCTAACTGCTTCCCATTGAGTTTCACGCTGAAGCCCTGCGTTGCCCAATAAGGTACGCGCAACTTCATGGCAAAAGTAGCACTACCCTTCTTAATCTTAATCTTGGAAGACTCGGCAGGCCAGAGACATTCCTGCTCGATAACCACATCCTTCTGTGCCCATTGTGCCACGGTTGGCATATAAAGTGCTACCCAAATGGTATTGTCGTTCACAAAATAGGCAGCTTCCTGATACTTCACATGATTCTCAGCACCTGTACCTCCACAGCATGTTGATTGCGGGGTCTCGTTGCCGAACGGTTTCTGAGCATTCATTCCGACCGCATACTGATAGGTACATGAGTAGTGCTCAGGATTGACAGAGCCGATAATCTGATTATAAAGCACACGTTCATAGTAATCCATATAGCGTGCATCATCCGGGTCGAAACAATTGAGGTCTTTCGTCAGTTTCGCCAGGTTATAGGCACAACAAGTCTCGTTGATGTTAGGATCGGGAACGGTGTTTCCGTTTCTCCCCCACCCTCGGCTGACACTGGTGTTCATGCTCAGCATCTGCGAATAAGGTTGGCGGAACATCTCTCCATTACCCACACCACCCATTGCGTATGCATAACGGCCTTGAATCATGTTCCAGAAATTATAGGCGATATTGTAATAATATGCCTTATGGTTGCCACGATAAGAGCGGAGCGCACCCGTAATCATCGGAATGTGTTGATTGGCATGACGGGTACGGATGTCGTCCATGTTAGTTGATAGGGGCTGGTAGAAAGCTGGCGAGTCGAAACAGTTGGCAGCTTCGAGCAGTCGGGCTTTCTCCGTAGGGTCTGTCACCATTTCCGAAAGACGTGAAAGTGATTCTTGCATACCACCTACCTCGCCTGCGATATACATGTTCCACATCTCATATCGGTTGCCCGGACGAGCCTGACGCTGAGCTTTATCGCCTTCTGTACTTACGTATGTGCGATAGTGCAGACGGTTCCATACCCACAGCCCCATATCCTTAGCAATCAGGAGTGCCTTCTCGGCAATCTGTTTATTGGTGAGACGACGGTCGGTATTTTGACGAGGCTGAACATCGTTGAGTGAGGTGGTAATGCTGTTCATCACGTTAGCGATGTCTATCAGTCCTGCCAACTGCTTGTGTATCGTATAATAAGGTGCCCATACCCATTCCTCATTGTGATAGGCACGATAACACTCAATCAGTGCCGGATGTGCTGCAGGAATGGCATTCAGGTATCCATAGCCGTAATGCTTATAGTCTTTTTTGTATTCGTTGAAAGCAGCCCATGTTCCCTTCATCTCCTTCAGCACAGGTTCTGGAGCATAGTCGCGTGCCTCGAAATAGCGTCCCAAAGAATCGCTCCATACGAAGGTACGCTCCTGACAAGCACGTAATTCGTTGACCATCCGTTCGATACGCTCACGAATCTGACGTCCTTCAGGTGTTCCATACGTGGAAGCATAAGCGAATGCAAGTGCAGACATATAGTGCCCCGACCCGTGACCTTTCAGTTTGGTGGTTGGCGAATCCCATCCGTCTGCCACCTTATATCCTTCTATTGACAATCCATAAGTGTCTCGATAGTTATAGAGTTGCTGGGTGATATCCCATGATAAAATCTCGCGGATATCGAGGTTGCGGTTCCACGTCAGTCGGTTATCGCCCGTAATCGACACCATTGTAAGCGGAAGAGGTTCAGCGACTGGTTGAGCCGGTACATCCCAGTTCTTGTTAACCACCGTGACTGTTGCTGTGATGGGATAGCCGTTCTCTGTCGTGTTGTCACCAGTAATCACCCCATCGACCGTGAACTTATGTCCCACAAGATAGGTTTGCTCAGTCTGTTCGGTCTGCTGTGCTGCATTCGACCAGCGAGTCTGACGCCATTCTCCTGTACCATCGCTATAGGTTACCCATACCTGCCAAGGCAGACGCGGATTAGTTCCTTGTGGACATTCAACCACAATCGGAGCTATTTTCTTAATAATACGTTTTTTTGCTTTCGACGATTCTGAAACATCGTGTGTGGGATTCGAAGAAGCCATAGCTGGAACCATAGAAGCAACCAGCCATAATGTACAAACGAAGATTGAATGTAGTTTTTTCATCTTAGTGTTAGTTAGATTATGATATAATTTTTTTCTTTTTTGACTTGAAGAGATATAGCAGCTGTACTGCAAACGGAAAGAGATAAAGGCACCATGATAGCACGGTGAACAACGTTGACTGCATTGGGATGACGTTCGAATAGATCATAGACTCCTTTAGGATGGCTGTCAGCATCATCGACAGGAAACAAGGTAGGCACGGAATCAATAGTGACACGTGCGCCTTGATGGTATCTGCCAAACTGAAGAATCGTCCCGATGACAGTCCGTAGACATTACCCACAACGACTACAGCAACACAGATAATGCCCAGCAGCCCTTGTGAGAAAGGAGAGTCGGCCAGCGTGCCGAACGGGCTGAGCAGAATAGCATTGGGGAGCAACACCATACAAGCAATGACCACCATCATAATGGTCAGCACTAGCAAGGACAAGGAGAGTGCACGCTTTTGCTTCAACGATGCTTTCTTGCTGAATGCAGCGAAAAAGCCCGACTCCGTCAACACGCCGATCGCGATAAGTGCCGACATGACCTCTGCAAACGGAGCACAGGAAATATTGAACATGAAATAAGTCACAGTCCATCTGATGCCAGCCTGACTGAACAGGTTGTTCAACCCCCATCCGTAGATATCGCCTATCCACGAAACGACGGCATGCAACAGTATCAGACAAAGCAGTCCGATAGGCATCCAGTTGACAATGCGACTATTCTTCATCCGGTTCCAGATTGTCTACATCGAGGATTCGCAATTCAAACGCACGGGTCACTAATCGTGGCACATTGATACGTTCACTCTCACCATTTGGGAACAGACGATTGATGAGTTCCACCTGACGTTTTTCAAGCGACTTTGTTCCAAACGGCATACTTCGCAGGTTTGCAATCATGTCTTTGGTATAGCCCAACGCTAAGTGGCGAAGGAAAATCTCGTCGTACTCATCAATGTCGTAACGTACAAATGCCTCCTGACGACGATATTCGTTGAGGACAGACTTCCTGAATCGTTTCACCAGTTTCTTCAAGATTGGCTGATTGAACACATAACGCTTGCCACTCAACACACTTTGGACATCCCCCGGGGTAAGCAGCTCGCCGCTCTTCAGAATAATCCCGTCTGCACCAGCATCAAGCGCATCGACCCATAGTTTCTCATTCAGCACTTCACCTGTAAAGATGAGTACCTTCACGGGCATCTGCTTCTCTCTGAGTTTTCGACAGATATCAACGCCTACCGTTGTTGACCCACCCAAGCCCAAATCGAGCAAGACCAAATCGGGCGTGTTCTTTGCGATTAATTCCCAGAATTCTTCTTCGTTCTGAGCTGTACCAATGATGTTAGCTTCTGGAATCTCGTTACGGAATATCTCCACCGTTCCACGCAGTTCCAACATCACATCCTCTACGATAATTACATTAAACTTGTTCATATTACATTCCATTAATCATGATTTCCATCTTATATCCATTTCCGCAAGGCGAAGCAATGATACGGCATCCTCGTCTTCCGCCATATTCATCGTGCTCACGTACAATCTGACGACACACCATGTATTCCACCCCTATCAACCGATCGGCATCTTCGTCATAACGCAGATGTTCAGGGTAGAACAGGTTAGACAGTTCGCTCTCCGTCTTAGCCACTTCTTCATCAGCAAAGGTGATGCGGACAAACTCATCATAGCGGTCGAACGACAATCTGATTTGTCGGTCTTTACGGTTGGTCAGCGCAGCCGAGATCAGATTATCCATCAAGTACTCCAACATTTGCTGGTCGCCCACCACTTTCAGGTTAGAGTCCGTATCGACCATGAAGTCAATATCTACATCCAACTTCTTTGCCATCCGCCTCATGCTCTTTTTAGCATACTGAGCCAGGGAACAGACTGGGATGGTCTTACGTTTGAACATTACATTATCCAACTGACGTGCCGCACATGCACTCAGCAAGGAGAACACGTCTTTATAATAGTTGATGAGTTCCGACAGCTGAGCGATATCCTCTTCATCAGGCAAGACCTGCTTTTCCTGTGCATCATCGAGAAGCTGACGGATGCGGTTCGGATAATACATCGTCTCATGCTTGATAGCCGACAGGCAGTTATCAAGCACCATATTCTGAATGTGTATTGTATTCTCTTCTTTCTCAGCTCTCAGTTTCTCGTCTTCCTTCAGTTGCAGCTCCACCTTCTGGTTTTCAACTTTTGTATCAGAGAAATACACATACTTGGCTACCTGTTCGGCAATGAGCTGGATGATTCGTTCGTCCTGCTTCGACAGCGATGCATTATGGAACACGACTGTCAGCACACCTACCACTGTGTCGGCCGTAGCTGGCTCGCTAGCGTCATGAGCAGCTGTCTGAACCTTGAGAAGATATGTACGCAGAATACCATCGTTCATTGTCATCTCCTTTGCTGTCTCAAAACTATGATGCGATATCGACTCCACAGCATCCTGCATCGGACAGTCTCTCGATATGCGGACTTTCAGTTGCGACTCCTCGTTCTGCATGATACCCAGTGCGATACCGTCAACTGTCTTGATATCATTAATACCTGTATAGACAAATTCCAGTAAGTCAGGATTATCACTTTCGAACAACCGCTTGTTGAATTGCATCAGCTGTCGCAAATTGAAGACTGGCAGCATGTGAATACGGTAATACATCACGAGGAACACTACAAATGCAATCGTAACAAGCATCAGCGCAAGGATAATAAACGTCTGACTCGCTGCATTGTCCTTCTTCAACGATTCGTATGCTTGCTCTTGAGACACCTGCTCCTGTTTCGACAGTAAGGTCATTGAAACAATCGCAGTATCGGCCACTTCTGATGTTTGGGCACTCATCGCAGTGAAAGCAGGCATCTGCATCAACAATATCAACAAGGCACGAACCATTCCCTTCGGCAGACGGAAATAGAATCGGCTGCCCTTACCCAACTGGCTTTCGATATTGAACGTGCATACGGAGAAAACAGAGTTCGTCTTCTTGTATTTATCGATGATACCCTTGCAGTTCATGAGTCCGAATCCGAATCCCTTGTTCTGCTTTAGGATCTCGTCATGCGCCACATCACCAATCTGACTTGAGTCGTACACCTTTTCCTTACAGATCGTACGGATGTCTTCTTCCGACAATCCTCGACCTGTGTCCGTTACTGCAATTTCCACATACTCATCCGTCGATTCCACATCGATACCTACCTCTCCACCTTCGGGCGTATATTTGCGGGCATTATCGAGCAGGGTGTTCATCATGAAAAGCGTCAAGGCCCTATCGGCTTTCACCACCGCATCAGTTTCAGCCACATGGAGTGTCAGGCCTTTGTTCGCGAACGTGTTGCGGTTCTTGCTCAGCATATCAAGCAATGGTTGCAGTTCGAAGTTCTCAATGTTTAGGTTCACCATACCCTGGCGTACCTTTATCCAATGTGACAGCACCTCGTTATAAAGGTTAATGCGGTCGATCAGTTCCGAGAGATAGGCTATGCGTTCCGTACGCACCTCTTCTGTTTCTTGTGTGGCCTTGAGTTTATTCAGTTCATTAATGGCACGATCAAGGAACGGTGTGATGCTATATACAAGTGAAAGGCTGGTACAGCGGTCAATGTAGCTTCGTTTGTTCTCTGCGATATGCTGTTCGTGAATGTATGTCTCACTGTCAATGAGTTTCTCTTTTTCTGAAAGAGAGTTGTAGAGAGCTTCATTCTCGTCCATCCACTTTCTGAACGATGCCTCTACATTATTGATATCTTTGGCATACGACCGCTCTGTCATCCGTTTCTGATGACGGATGTAGAGGAAAATGGCGACAAACATCAAAACCGAGAAGATGGCAACAATCCATGCCCACGTGGTTTGGTCGGCTTTTGCCTTTTCCAATTCCTCAATCTGATGCTCCAATCGTTTGTCCTGACGGGTATTGTCCAGAATCGTCAGATAGATACGCTTATTGTAGTCTGCAGCTGCATGCATGCCCATCTGGTCGAACAACATACCGAGATGATTGCGGATATTGGCAATCCACTCCCATGCACAACTGATATCTTTACGTTTCAGCCAAGTAATCTCTGTGGGTTCTATATCGTCTTGTGAAGAATAAGGAGTGAGAAAATCCATGTCGTCGGTATAAATACCTTTGTGTTGGATATTCACAAACTCAAGAGCCTTGGTGGCTGTATCGAGAGCGACTTCAAGCATTCCATTCTTGGCATAATAGTCGGAGATTGTCAGATAGGTCACAGCCCGGCTGTACAGCGATCCGTATTCGCGGAACAGACGCAATGCATCCTGTGCGATAAACAACGCAAAAGGAGGAATGGAATCGTCAGACATCGGATCCAGATTCGGTGCTTCTCCATTCATCAAATGATTCGCAATATGTTGCGAGGCACTCGCCAGCATGTATGTCAGATTGAACTTCATGCCCAGTTCGCGACCGGTCTCATAGTCACCTTGCAAGATGTAATAGCGTGCCATCTGAGCGATATCGAAATTCACAATACCCATATCATTCGCCACAGCTTCCATCTCAGCGTCTGCCAACTCGGGGTGCAGAATGCCGTTGTAATAGGTTGCCGAAGCAAAGTGAAATTCACTTTGAGCATAATTGAGGAACGTGAACTGCATCGGTGATAGCTGCATCTCGTCAAGCGATTCCGACAAGCGTTTCAACTTGGTCTCCGCATCGTGGCGATAGTCCAGAAACTCGTCGTTACGCCCTGTGATGTGGCAAATCTTCATCAGGCCAACGTCAGCTACTGCCTGCGTAATGATGTTCTTCGACAATTCTGCGCTCTGCTTATAGAGTGCTGTCGCACTGTCATAGTCCATCAGCATGTATTGAACGAATGCCAAGTTCGACAAAGCATCTGCCTTACCCTCACGATACAACGTACCATCGGCCTTCATCGATGCCTCGAAAGCCTTCTGAGAATAATAAGCCGTCGTGTCAAGTCCCACATAACGGGTACGATAAGCCAACAAATTAAGAGAATCCACCTCGTGACGGAGCGATACATCTACATCATCACTGCAACCCATGTAGCAGCTGCAGAGAAAAAGAATAATGCAAGGTATGATCCACTTTTTCTTCACGAGGATTGAATAGATATCGTTATTGATTGCAAAGATAGTAAAAGCAGAGCGAACTGCAAAATAATTAATTATTTTTTTTCTCTAACTATCATTATTTTTTTCTCTAATATCTACATTTTCTTTGTTCAAGGCTGTTTTTCTGCGGAAGAGCCAAAACGTATGAATACACTAAAACGCCAACACGAACTATTTAATCTTCAGGTGTGGGTCCGCTGGCATCTTTATATTCTTTCTGGGCTGCCGCAAGAAGCCGGCGGAAATCAGGTTCGTTGTGAAGGCGGGCAAGTGTGTAAGATGCAACAAGCCTTCCTGCCTGGACGTCACTCTTGAAATGGAAGCCGAGAATAGTGCGGCTACGTCCATATTCGTATCCACGCTGCAAGATAGAGTTCTGGCAGTCGGGCATCACTTCCACAAGAGCAAGTGCAACACCCCACCCTATGATGGAATGGGATGAGGGATAGCTGGAAGATTTGCTGTAGCGCTCGTCTTTTTCCGGCAGTGCAGAATGGTCACCCATGCGGAGGAAGGGACGCTGGCGGAACCCTGTTGATTTCGCCTGTGAACATGCATTACAGAGTTCATCGAACACACGATCCACAAAAGCAGCTATATCAGGCGTAGAAGTACGATCAATAGGGATATTGGTGCAAGCGCCATAAGTCTGCATGAAGTAGTTGGCAGTACATGAGGTATCACTTACGGCTTCTTCGCCTCGCGTGCCTGTACGCTCTGTCTTGGCATTCCAGTAATAGGCCACATCGCCATAATGACGATAAGAAGCCGTGTCGGCAGGGAAATCAATGATGCGCTCTATATGTGGATAACCCGCTGTTGTCTGTTGGACCTTGATGCCTTTCACACGCTGGTATTCAGCACGGGCATCTTCCAAGTCTTCTGTATATTCCGATGAAGTATGCATACGGGCGAAAGCTGCAGAAGCAGCCAGACGTCCCGCATCGACATCACTTTGCCAATGAGCACCAACAATAACTCGGCTGTCACCATATTCATAGCCGCGACGCAGAATCGTATCCTGAAACTCGGGAACCATCTCAGCAAGGGCAAGTGCCGTACTCCAGCCGAAACCTGTATGCCCTGACGGATAGGAACCATTGTGACGAAGATCCCACTCATTATCAAACTCACCCCATACATGTTCGTTCATACGAGCAAATGGACGCATGCGCATATACTTGCGCTTGGCCTTTCCTGTCGCTTTATTACCTGTTTCCCCCACTCGCTGCAGCAGTCGCCAGATGGCAGGCGTACCTTCTTCGGTGATATCCATATTGAGTGCTTCGCCAAAGACGGTTGCCATTCGGCGTACCCCATACAACGACTCCCAACTGGCTTGCTTTCCACGTGCAGAGTCACGAACGGACTTTCCCCATATCCAACGCATAAAGTCGTCGACAAACAGCGTACTGGCTGTATCGGGCGGAACAGGCAAATAAACAGTTGGGTCGGGCAACTCATCGGTTGAAAAATACGTGGTGTTGTTGGGTCTACGTTCTGAATTCTGTGCCGACACATTGAGCGTTGCACAGACAGCGATCATCGCCAACAGCCCAAGAGAGCGAAATCGCGTGTAAAATACTCTATTTGTTTTCATGGTGCAAAGATAAGGAATTATTCTTAAACGACAATGCATCATGTCTGTTTTTTATCACTCAACGCTCAAAAAAAACTCAAAAATCAAGTATAGAAATAGCAAAAATGAGAAAAGTTTGTTTTTCTAACAAAAAATTAGTTTTCCGTTTTAACATTTATTATCACTGAAGCACAATTAGTTACAAAATTTAAAAGCAAGAAAAGTTTTCCAAAACGAAAATAATCACAAAAAAAGTTGTAAAAAAGTTTGTTTATATCAACTATTATGCTTAACTTTGCAGGCAAAACGAATTTACAACAAACTTTTACCTAAAGCAATCAAAATGATACAGACAGTTTTAAAACGTGACGGCCGTATTGTCGGCTTCAACGAAGAAAAAATCAAAGCCGCCATCCGCAAGGCGATGCTAACAACTGAGAAGGGTGAGGACGAAGCTCTCATCCAGCGCATATCTGATAAAATAGGTATGCAAGGTAAAGACCAAATGAGCGTCGAGGAAATCCAGGATATGGTAGAAATCGAACTCATGCGCAGCCCTCGTAAAGAGGTTGCAAAGAAATACATCTCATACCGAGACAAACGAAGCATCGCACGTAAGGCAAAGACACGCGACATCTTCTTGGAAATCATCGAAGCAAAGCGTAGCGATGTGACTCGTGAAAATGCTAACATGAATGCCGACTCTCCTGCCGGCATGATGATGAAATTTGCCAGCGAAAGCACCAAACCTTTCGTTGACGACTACTTGCTGTCTGAAAATGTTCGAGAAGCGGTGAAGAACAACTATCTGCATATCCACGACAAGGACTACTACCCCACCAAGTCACTCACATGTGTACAACATCCGCTCGACCACATCCTGCTCAACGGATTCAGTGCCGGACATGGTGAGAGCCGTCCAGCCAAACGTATCGAGACAGCAAGCGTCATTGCTTGTATCTCGCTCGAAACTGCACAGAACGAGATGCACGGAGGTCAGGCTATCCCTGCATTCGACTTCTACATGGCTCCTTACGTACGCGCGTCATATAAAGAAGAGGTGAAATACATCGAACAAATGAGCGGACTTGACCTACAAGAATTATACGATGCTCCCATCAAAGACTACCTCTACACCAACCTTGGCGGACTCACAGGCCATGAACGTGCGAAGCAACATGCCATCAATCGCACCGTCCAGCGTGTACATCAGGCCATGGAGGCATTCATCCACAACATGAATACCATCCACTCACGTGGCGGTAATCAGGTCGTATTCAGCAGTATCAACTACGGAACCGACTTCTCGGCTGAAGGACGTTGTGTCATTCGCGAACTGCTGAATTCCACATACCAAGGTGTGGGAGGCGGTTCTACTGCCATCTTCCCCATCCAGATTTGGAAGAAAAAACGCGGTGTAAGCTACCTGCCCGAAGACCCCAACTACGACCTCTACTGTCTGGCATGCAAGGTGACAGCCCGTCGTTTCTTCCCCAACTTCGTAAACCTCGACGCAAGCTACAACCATCACGAAAAGTGGGACATCAATGATCCAGAGCGCTACAAGTATGAGCTTGCCACGATGGGATGCCGCACCCGTGTGTTCGAAGACCGCTTTGGCGAGAAAACCAGTATCGGACGTGGAAACCTATCGTTCTCAACCATCAACATCGTGAAGCTCGCCATCGAGTGCATGTCGATCGAAAAGCAAGAAGAGCGCATCAACGCTTTCTTTGCCAAACTCGACAACCTGCTTGAAGTGACAGCGCAGCAGCTCGACGAACGTTTCCAATTCCAGAAGACAGCCCTTGCCAAGCAGTTCCAGCTCCTCATGTCACGCCTTTGGGTCGATGCAGAGAATCTGAAACCCAACGACACCATCGAGAGCGTTATCAATCACGGCACCCTTGGTATCGGTTTCATTGGACTGGCAGAATGTCTCATAGCCCTCACAGGTCATCATCACGGCGAAGATCCCAAGAGTCAGGAACTGGGACTGAAGATTGTGACATATATGCGCGATAGAGTGCTTGAGTTCAGTCAGCGCTATCAGCACAACTATTCAATCCTTGCCACCCCAGCAGAAGGATTGGCAGGACGCTTCACAAAGTTCGATTGCAAGAAGTTCGGTATCATCCCTGGAGTAACCGATAAGGACTACTACACCAACTCCAATCACGTGCCTGTGTACTATCACTGCAGCCCACGTCATAAGGCAGAGATTGAAGCACCTTATCATAATCTCACCCGAGGCGGACACATCTTCTATGTAGAGATTGACGGTGATGCCACCCACAACCCAGCAGCCATCATGAACATCGTGGACCTGATGGACCGCTACGATATCGGCTACGGTTCCGTGAACCACAACCGCAACCGCTGTATGGATTGCGGATACGAGGATGCAACCGAAGGTCTGACCGTCTGCCCTAAGTGCGGAAGTACCAACATCGACACCCTGCAACGCATCACGGGTTACCTCGTCGGCACCACCGATCGCTGGAACTCCGGAAAGCTAGCTGAGTTAAGAGACCGTGTTGTTCATAAATAATGGTTATAGATTATGGGTTATAGACTTGTAACCTATAACATGAAGCACTATTAATTATGAATCATGAGCTGAAATATCTTTCCATAGCAGAAGGAACCTCTGTAGACGGTCCAGGGTTGAGGACATCCATCTATTTTGCAGGATGCAACCATCATTGCGAAGGATGCCACAATCCCCAATCATGGGACATCAACAATGGCAAGCCAGTAACTATCGACGAGTTACTGGCTGTCATTCGTTACAACGAATTTCCAGTCACCTTCACAGGTGGAGATCCCTTCTTCCAAGTGGAAGGAGTTACCCAGCTGGCACTGAGAATCAAACAAGAGCTTAACTACAACATCTGGTGCTATACAGGCTATCTATGGGAGCAACTACTGAACCATCCCGAGTTCATGCCCTTGCTCCATACCATCGACATGCTAGTCGACGGTCCCTTCATCCTTGCTCAACGAGACCTCTCACTCCTATTCCGTGGAAGCAGGAACCAACGAATCATCGATGTCCAACAATCACTGAAAACGAAAGCCATCGTTCCGGCAGACTTAGTATCTAACATCTATTAACTAAAGTATAGAGTCTATCTCTCTAACTTCAAAACTAACACAGTAATATGCAGCAGGCGCTGCTGCTTCTATAAGCAGACACATATGCTGACCTTTCAAAACTGTTCACATTGAGCTGCTTGTACTATTTGTACACTAAATAAAAAAATAGTTGTTAGAGACGCTAGACGTTAGTTTCTCCCCATAAAGATAGAGATGTCCGCAGGACAGAGGGGTCTTCTAAACGTTATCCTCCTCCTTTTGGGGCTGCTTAGGGCTATCAATACCAACGGATGGAGCTGGAGTAGCTACTCTTCTTGTCGTACTTGAGTGCATCGGTCAGGGTGCTAGCGTTTGCACGGAGGGTAATGTGATATGAAGTGAATGGACCGAAGACGAAACCTGCGCTGATGTTGAAGCAGTGCATGTCACGCGAGATATTGGCGGTAGTCATCGAGATGGCATGGTTAGTGAAGTCATATCCTGACGAGAAACTGGCATTCCATGCATTGGAGAGCTTGATGGTACCAGAAAAGTTGAGGTTCTGCGTGAACTTATATGGATAGCGCATGTTCTTGACATTGATCTTAGCGGAACGGTCTTCTGCCATAGTGATACCGTAGGAGATGCTGAACGACCATGGTATCTTGAATTTCATGTAGCCGTCTTCATCAAGGTCGTCTTTTGCTTTTGCCTTGTTTTTGTTTGTATTTCCATCATCGTCCTCGTCGTCTTCTTCATTGTTTTCTTCCTCCTCGTCGTCTACTCCCCTCTTGAAGAGTTTATTGAAGAATTTCTTGAATTTGTCCCATGACTGGTTGTTAAAAGAGTATGAGAGATTCTTACTCATTCCCTGGAAGCGTCCGAATCGGCCGTATGACCACTCTGTGCGATTGCCGACAACGACATTTCCACGGCTGTCGAACTCGTAAGCATAGGTATGGAACACGGCGTTCACGTTGAACGTGGTCTTTCCGAATTTAAGTCGAAGACGTGTGGATAGGTTACTCCACGGCTGGGTCTTTGCTGCAAGGTTGTAGGACAGGCTTGCACCGAGCTCATCGATGATTGGTATCTTTTTGAGTGAGTCTCTCGAGTCGAGGTATTTCATCTCGATATTATTGGACATATCAAAGGTGATAGAGCCTGTCTTTCCTCGCGATACGGTACCATAGAGGGAATTGGAGTATGGCGAGTAGTCGACGTAGGTGACGTTTCCATCAAGGTCGGTCTTGGTGTAGGTCTTCCAGTAGCCATAGTGACTGGCTCCGAAATCGGGCGCATAACTGAAGCTGATGGTCGGTGTGAACACGTGTCGCACTTTCTGTATCCGCTTGCCCCATATCTTGGGATTCGGGGTGTACATACCATAGACCTTCGTATTGAACGACAGGCTGAGGTTGTAGTTGTAAACACGATTGAAGCCCCAGATTGTATCTCGCTCAACAACTTGTGCTACAGGATTCCAACTCTGCTCGATACGGTTGGTGTACCATCGTTCGGTATAGTTGAACGAAGGTGTGACATTCACATAGCCTAATATGTTGAAGGAAGCTGAGATGGGGATGGTGTGACGCATACCGTTGCGCCAATCCTTGATGAGGCTGGAATGGAGTAACTTGTCTTCCTTGGTCGTGATGCTGTTGGAGAGGTTACCTGTGTATGACATGGCTATCTTCTCGTACCAGCGTTCCTTTCCTACCTGATGTTTCCGCTTGAAGGGATAGAAGCGGCTGAGGGAAATACTGAGGTTAGGCAGCGTGAGCGACAGGGTTGAGTCGATCATGTTCTGTGCAATATTGAAGCTTGAAGAGAAAGTAAGGCCCAACTTATCGAATGTGCGTGAATAGCTGATGCTGGAGGTTCGTGTGCTCTGCGAATAAGAGGTTGGATTATAGAGGCTCGAGAGGTTGTTGCGCTCATAGCTTTGAGTGGCGAAGTTGACACTTGCTGTGAAAGAGCTATTAGGATTAGCCTTGCTGTCCTGACGGTGTGACCATTGGAGTTTGAAGTTCTTGACGACATTATAGTCAGGCATATTCTTCTCACCGTCTTTCGTCACCTGATAATTGAAATAGAAGTTGCCTGAGTACTTGTAGCGAGTGCGATAGGTGGTCTGGAGCGCTACCGACCAAGAACCCTTCGTAAAGATTTCACCCGTCAGTTTGGCATCTACATGGTCGTTGATGGCAAAGTAGTAACCTCCGTCACGCAGATAGAAACCTCGAGAGGACTCATCGCCATAGCTCGGCATGATGAAGCCTGACGAATACTTCGTAGTGAGGGGGAAAAAGGCGAAGGGGACAACGAGCGGAAGGGGAACATCCTCGACAACCAGCCAGGCTGGACCTGAGAACACGCTCTTGCCTGTGTGGACCTTGGCTCGCGACATACGGATATAGAAGTGTGGATGCTCCTCATCGCAGGTGGTGTAAGTGCCTCGACGCAGATAGACCTCATCACCATCGCCTTTCTTCGATTCCTCACTGCGGATGAAGCCTTCCTCCTGTTCGGTGGTCACATTGGTGATGAAACCTTTGCGAGTCTTGAAGTTGTAGTCCATCTTTTCCGACACATATTCATCATTGCCCTGCTTGAAGACAGGCTTTCCCTTCATGGTCGGTTCAGCGCCTTGCGACACGCCCAACGTGTCGAGCACATAGGTGGCGTGAACAATCGAGCTGTCCATATTCATCATGATTCGGGCAGCCTTGAGGTCCATGTTCTGATACTGCACATCGCTCTCTCCATAGAGATAGGCATCCTTGGTTTTCATGAAGAACACCACAGAGTCAGATGCCTCATAGGATACAGGAGCATCTAGTACATCGGGCTTCTTCATACGACGAATGGAGTCTTCAGCTGCAGCAACAGAGTCGTTCCACTGAATGGCACGCGGATTTCCTTCTGGCTCTATGCCGTGTTCCTCGTCGAACCGGCTTTTGATGGAATCGAGTTGCTGGAGTTGGGCTTGTGTGGCAGAGTCGAGCTGATGAACAGCTGCCGTGTCGATGTTCAATGGTGGCAGGGTGTCGGAAGGTGTGATGATGGAGTCGTTCACGATAACGCCCCTAACATCACCAAAACCTTGCGCCATGGAAATCATCACGCACAGAAACAGCAGCAATATGTAGATTCTTCTATTCAAATCGTTGTCGGCCTACATTCAAAATGCAAAGATACGACAAAATAACGAAACTTTTGTTTCGTTTGGTCATAAATAATCTTAAAGAAGGGGAAAAGTGACGTGTTAAAGGAACAAATGACACCAACGGAGAAAATTTTCTGCACACTCATCACCAAATTTTGCAACGCTTTTCAACGCAGCATCAACCGATTTCTCCTGATCGGGACGGGTCTTCGAGAAAAACTTGTCGGCAAAACAGATGAGCTGCTCTTCGAGGGTGACAGGCACCAAGTCGCGATGAGGAAGGGGCAGATTGTTGGTGAGGATATAGTCCTGAGTCAAACCAGTTCCTGTGTGACGCTCACATACCAACGCATGAAGCGGATAGCCTTCTGCACGCAACATCTCGGCTCCGATGATACCATGACAAAGATAGGGCTTGGAACCAAAGCAATAGATGCTGGCTGCATCGCATTCGCGGATGCCGATATCGTGCAGCATTGCAGCCTCTTCGATGAAAGGCATGTCGAGCAACATCTCAGGATGCTGACGAGCTATCGCCAAAGCCTTGTCTGCCACCAGACGGCTATGAGTCAGCAGAATGCGCCGCTGTTCGTTCTCGTCGGGATAGTACTTATCAAATATCTGTTGATAATCCATAATTCCAGATTACGCTTTCCTAACCACATTCATATACGGATAAGGAATCTCGATACCTACCTCATCGTAGTGATCTTTCACAGCTTTCAGCAAATCGCATTTCAGTACGAATGCATCAGCTGGATTGGGTGCCCATACATAAGCACGAAGGGTGATAGACGAACTGCCCAATTCCAAGACACGAATGATGACTTTCTCCACCCCGTCGGCTTTCTCCTTTTCAGTACGCTTGTCCAACACGCGAAGGTCGGCTTCAATCACCTTACGCATCTCATCAATGCAATGGTCGAGGTTCTCAGAATATGCCACACCTACCTCTACAAACACACAAGTACGAGTATCCTTAATGGTAGAGTTGGTGATGATGGCTGAGTTGATTTTTGAATTTGGAACGATGACCTGACGGTTCTCAGCTGTAGTGATGATAGTGTGACGGATGGCAATCTCTGTCACCTTACCCGCCTGACCACTATCGAGCGACACCATATCACCGATACGGAAGGGTTTGGCAAGAATGATGAAGATACCGCTTACGAAATTCGAGAGAGCTTCCTGGGAAGCCAAACCTATCGCCATAGCCATGATACCTGCACTGGCAAGGATGGAGGTCGCAAAAGTACGCAAAGGTGGAATCAAATACAACACACATGCGAGGCCCAAAATGTACACAACAGTAACCAGCAATTTGCGGAAAAACACCATACTGGTTTCATCGAACTTACGATTCTTACGTTTGGCTCGCTCTGGGTTCATAAAGAAACGAATCACCCACACAGCTATCTGAATCAACAGAAAGATGGCAAATGCCTTCAAGCAAAACATGATGGGATCGAGCAATGTGATTCCAAATACTTTCTTCTCTAATAATTGTTCTATTGCTTCTGCGTTCATCCTTATTAATATTCCTAACTTAGAATTATCTCTTTACTTTACAACACATCCACGAAACGCCTTCCCTTTCTTCAAATCCGGTCCGAAGTAGCAGCCCAACTCAGAAGGCTGGTTATAGGCGACATTCTGGGTTGCTACACTTAGACGATATGGGATGTCCTGCATCAATGTGTAGAACCTATACTGGGTTGTATAGTCGGTAACATAAATACGCAACTCATCACTACGGCGAGTACGTACGATGACCTCTTCGCGCCAGTCGCCTAGCAGGTCGACTTCCAAACACGGATTACTTTTCGTACCATTATTGAAGGAACACTCACGCGACATGTCCATGATAACATCAGCACGTTTCGTGGCTGGATTATACTTTGAGATACGTGCTCCGTCAAGCAGTTCGCGATTCAAGTCGCCTGTCCACCACACTGCGAAATTCGTAGATATGAATGCAGGTGCGATGACCTCACCTTTCAGGTTCAAGATACCTCCTGAGGTTGACGACCACATCTCCACTCCATAATTCGTAGGGTCTATATCGGCTGCCATACCGCGTCCCACATCGGCATTCGAAGGGATTTGGAAGATGACTTCACCTGTTGCAGCCTGAACAAGCGTTGAGCCGTCACGACGATTCTCATGTACATCCCATACCTGCAATAGGTCGGAATCGGGGAAGAAGCCCATCAGGTGCATCGCATCACCATGTCCCATACGGGTGTTCCATAGACCCTTTCCATCATTATCAACACACATGGCACCATAGACGATTTCATCCTTCCCGTCTGCATCTACGTCTGCCACACGCAGGTTGTGATTACCTTGTCCGCCCCACCCTCTCATGCCAGGATTCTGACTGTCGAACGCCCAGCGCTGAGTGAGTTGCTTACCATCCCAATCCCATGCCGTCAAAGTAGTGCGTTCATAGTAGCCTCTACACATCACCACACTCGGATGACTGCCATCGAGATAAGCCACACAGGCAAGATATCGCTCACTACGGTTTCCATAATCATCACCCCAATTGCCTGTATTCAGACCTGGAACATAGTCAACAGTACAGAGGTTCTCACCTGTCTGTCCACTGAACACGGTGAGATACTCGTTGCCCGAAAGAATACGGCCGAGCCTGCCCGTATGTGTACGATAGTCGGCTTCTGCATCACCAATAAGTTTCCCTTTTCCATCGATGGTTCCATCGCTGGTTTTCATCACCACCTCGGCCTTTCCGTCACCATCGAGGTCATACACCATAAACTGCGTATAGTGCGCTCCTGCACGGATATTCCGACCTAAATCGATACGCCACAAACGTGTACCATCAAGACGATAGCAGTCGAAGAGCACATTGCCTGTATAACCGTCGTGTGCATTATCATGAGAGTTCGAAGGATCCCATTTCAAGATAATTTCATATTCTCCATCACCATCCACATCACCTACAGAAGCATCATTGGCACTATAGTTATAGCGACGTCCGTCAGGTGTAGTTCCACCTTCAGGTATTTCCAATGGAACACTAAGATAACCCTTAGGGGCATCATCTTTCAAGACGAAACGTCCGTCTTTCCGATGCGATTCTTTGTTTTTGTCAACCGTCCTTACTTCATAGGTCGCCCCGCCTTCGTAAGGCAATTTGAGATATGAGGATGCCGTAACGGGTGTCTTGTTGATCTTCTTCCCATCCCGATAGACGTTGAAACCTGTCGATATATCGTCCTCTTCCAGATAACGCCAAGAGACACTCACGCTGTCACCTTCGGCGGTACGACATACCACTACTCCCCTACCCAACTGTTCACGTTGCAAACTTTTCAGGTCATAACGGGGTTGCGCCATCAGCGGATAGCTCATCAGCAACAGTAATATCAAAAAGGGGTATTTCATGGCTGTAAGGGATTAATATTCTTTGTAAGTTGTTCCTATCTGTACCATCCGTTCATTTAAAAAACCATAGAGGCTGTAATAGATGGTGTAGTAGCCCAGCGGGGTGAAATCGACAGAATCACCATAGAGGGTTGTCATCGTATCGAAAAGATGCTTAGAGGGCACATTTCTTACCATCTGCTCATAGGTCTTCAAAGCCTTCAAGTTACAGTTTGCTATCGCATTCTGAATATACTCATCCTGTGATGTATAGCTTTCATTGAATGCCGAATATGCACCTACCAGTGGGATGGTTTTCGTAGCAATCACTTCACGGATGTACTTTTCAAACACTGTGTCCTCTGGATGAACAAACACCACACTGTCGCAGTAGCCCTCATACTGAATGGTGACACTCGCTTCGCTATCTGTGTCTACCGAACAAGCCACAAAGCCTGTCGCACCCAGACACAGCATCACTGCATACACTAATTTCTTCATCATATTCATTATTTGTTTTCTCGATTCTTCAGAAACTGTTCGGCTTTTTCCAAGTCTTCAGGCGTATCTATACCGATTGTTTCGATGTCCGATACCCCTACCTTGATTTTGTAGCCGTTCTCTAACCAACGCAACTGCTCCAGCGATTCAGCCAGTTCGAGCGAAGACTGAGGCAGTTGGGTTATCTCGCTCAGCACCTTCGTGCGATAGGCATAGATTCCGATGTGCTTATAATAGATATGTCCAGCCAGCCACTCCTCTTTTTCTTTTCCACGTGTAAAAGGAATGATGGAACGCGAGAAATACAGCGCTTCCATCCGGCTGTTCACTACTACCTTCGGAGAGTTTACATTCTCCAAAGCAGCAAATCCGTCATCAGGAGTGAAAGGTTTTACCAATGTAGCAATCCCTACCGACTCTTCGTCGAAACACGCCTTGATGGCTGCAATCTGCTGTGGTTGGATAAAAGGTTCGTCACCCTGAATATTTACAATCACGTCATTAGCCGACAATCCCATCTTACTTGCAGCTTCCCAACAGCGATCGGTACCGCTGCAACATTCTGTACTGGTCATCACTACCTTACCTCCAAACGCCTTCACAGCCTGCTCAATACGTTCATCGTCGGTAGCAACAAACACATCGTCCAACTGACCTACAACTTGATTGTACACACGTTCAATCACACGTTTACCGCCCAGCATCGCTAATGGTTTTGCTGGAAAGCGGGTAGAAGCATAACGTGCTGGAATGATACCTATATATTTCATTGGAATGCCTCGTCTATCTGATTCTCATACTCATCCACGACTCCTTCTCCGCTATACTCCAAACTGCGAAGTTCGTTCAACGCATTATAGCATGGGTCGAAGTCCTCAGGTTCTACAAACTTCTGATCCTGATCTATTCCAAACCTGCCATCCCTATACACCTTATCCATAAACTTGTGGTAGATAGGCAAAGCTGCTCGCGCACCCTGACCATAACTCATAGAGTCGAAGTGGATATCGCGGTCGTCACCTCCTACCCATGCACCTACAACGAGATGAGGGGTGAAGCCCATGAACCAACCGTCTGCCTGAGAGTTTGTCGTACCTGTCTTACCACCCATATCAGCACGAATAGATGAACGCAATGCACGACCCGTACCACTATTGATAACACCACGCAACATGGTCACCATCTGATAAGCAGCTTCAGGCGACAGTACTTCATTCGTACGCGGAGTGAATGTTGCCACCACATTACCATCAGCATCCTCGATGCGGGTTACAACCAAAGGTTCGGTACGCAATCCCTGGTTGGCAAAAGCCGTATAGCCGCTCACCATCTCGCCTACGCTGATGTCACACGTACCCAAACAGAGCGTGAGGTTTGGCTCTATATTCACGGTACGAATACCAAACTGACGTAAGATATTGATGAAATTCTCTGGACGCAGTTGGTCAATCAGACGTACACTCGCCTGATTGCTCGATGCAGCCAATGCTGCGGCAAGTGTACGATAGCCACCTTCACCTCCCTTTGGCGACCAGCCTCCGATAGTCACTCGCGCCGTATTGATTTCATCGCAAGGAGTCCAACCGTTCATCATCGCCAGACTATAGAGATAGGGTTTGATGGTCGAACCTACCTGACGGCGACCTCCATGATACCCCATAACATTGTCGTACTGGAAATGCTTGAAGTCCAAGCCTGGCACATAAGCACGTACATATCCCGTCAGAGGGTCCATCGCCATCATCGCTCCACGCAAGAATTTCTTGTAATAGAATATCGAATCGCGTGGACTCATCTCTGTCTCATATTCAGAACATGTGCCGTCCTTTTCATATTTCAGCAATGTCATCTTAGTCTTGACATTGAACGCCTCTTCAATCTCTTTCTCTGAATAGCCTGCCTCTTTCAGCACTCTATAGCGTTCCGACTGTTTCATAGCACGGTTGATGATACGTTCTACCCTGGCTTTGTCCACTCCGATATACGGGAAGGTAGAATAACGATTCTTCAGATTATCAAACGCAGGCTGCAGATACTTCGCCACATGTTCCCTCACAGCTTCTTCCGCATATTTCTGCATACGGGTATCAAGTGTGGTGTACACCTTCAGGCCATCCGTGTAGATATTATAGTTTTCGCCGTTCTTCTTCTTGTTCTTGTTACACCATCCAAACAGCGGATCGTTCTCCCACGCCAGCGAATCGTCGTAATAGTACTGATACTGCCAAGAAGCATAGTCACTACGGTTTGGCTTTTTAGCCATCATAATCTGACGGAGATATTCGCGCAAATATGGTGCGATACCTTCATTGTGATTGGTAATCTTGAAGAGCGACACATCAATAGGCATCTGAGATGTCTCTTTATACTGCTGCTGTGTGATATAACCTTCTTTGAGCATCTGCTGCAGCACCACATTACGACGCTGCTTACACTCCTCGTTATCACGGACAGGGTTGTACAGAGAAGGGTTCTTACACATACCCACAAGCACAGCACACTCGTTCAGGTTGAGGTCAAAAGGAGCCTTGCCAAAGTATGTATTCGCAGCACTCTTGATACCTACGGCATTGTAAAGGAAATCGAACTGATTGAGATACATCGCAATGATTTCTTCCTTCGTGTAGTATTTCTCCAACTGCACGGCGATATACCACTCAATAGGCTTCTGCAAGATACGTCCTTTCAAATCGTGAGCAACATCAGTATACAGCTGCTTAGCCAACTGCTGCGTCAGCGTACTACCTCCACCAGCCGAACGGTCGCCCATAATCAGCGTCTTCACGACGGCACGTCCCAGCGCCTTGAAGTCGATACCCGAATGCTCGAAGAATCGTTCGTCCTCAGTAGCCACCAGTGCGTTCACCAAATTCTCTGGGATAGAGTCATAAGGTACCATCACACGATTCTGACTTGCATAGCTCCAGGTGCCCAGCAGCACCCCGTCGTCAGAGTACACACGCGATGCATATTTGTTGATCGGGTTCTGCAACTCCTCGATTTCAGGAATATTGCCTAACCAGCCTTGCGCGATAGAATACACCAACCCCGCACCACTAATCAACACGAGAAACACGCAAATCCATATAAATGCAACGCCTTTCGCTACACTCTGCTTCTTTTCTTTTTCCATTATTCCTAATTAACCTATTACCTAATTAAAGACTAATCACTATTCAAAAATCGTGCAAATTTAATAAATAAATTTGAATCCGAACAGATAAATTGCATTTTTATACAATCATCCTGCAATTTTCACATTGTTTAATACCAATTGTCTCTTCAACGGGGAATCATTATTTCACCAAGACCTTCTGCCCATCTACGATATGAAGTCCCTTAGATGGCAAAGAAAGACGCTGTCCCTGCAGGTTGAAAACATTCCTGACACCTTCCGTCTTCCAACTGATTTCGTCAATCCCAGTTTCATCAGCAAAAAAGTCGAAGCTGGCAAGACCATCCATGACAGATATGTTAGTGATGGGTTTAGACATAAAGAACGAACCATCAGTATTTTTATGATTCACCTTGGCGACAGGGAGGGTGAGATTGGTTAGGGCGTTGTTTACCTGATCACCATTCGTGTAGGGATAGCCCCACCCTTTGAGATTATACGTGATTGTTGAAGACGTCTTGTTATTTGCAGGAATGATACGATAGTGTCGTTGTTTCTCATCCTCATTCGGGAATCCTGACAGCCATTCATCAGCATTAAAATCTACATGAAAAATCATAAGCCCGCTACCAGGAAGACCAACATCCCATCCTTCTTGCTGACGGTTTTCAAGGATGTAGTATTCGTCAGCCCATCCGTCGTTGCGAACAAGATATGCTTCAGGCACCCTGTCCAATGATTGCATACCGCTCACAGAAGTCTTCCTCAGAAGTTCTGTAGGAGTGAGCCACCCCATGAACATACGCTCCGAAGCCGAATAGGCGCAAGGACAAAAGCTCTTTTCGTTGTAACATCCATAGTCCATTATATCCCAGGCACCCAAAACACTACTTGATGCATAGAAATCGGGCAGACCGAAACAATGGCTGTATTCATGACAGAGTGTGCCAAACGCAGTCTTGACAGTAGAAGATTCTGATGTTTCCATCACAACACAATAGGAATCTATCAGATAGGAAGCGTCTCCACTGTTGACCGTACGGGGTTGACAGTCTTCGTGTTCGCTGAGCCACCACTGATGAGGCCAGATACTATTCGCATCACCATCTACATTCATTCCCTTTCCTGCATAGATGACAAGGAGTTGATCGATTTCGCCGTCTTCGTTCCAATCGTATTGACTCCAGTCGATATTCCGCGTAATCAGCTCGTCCACAATATCATAGATGAGATATTTGGAGTTCTCATCGTCTGATTGTGTACTCCTATACTTCACACGATTTCCGGGCACTTCAACATAATAGAGGTCAAAAGCGAGGTCGAACTGATGATAGCTCTGATCATAGAAATAATCGTGAACTGAACCCACATAGCTACCTTCTTGATAGCCCACCTCGTTGAAGATACGGTTCCACACAGGCAACGGGTCTTGCTGCCGGAACTTCAGGTCAGCAAAAGCAGCAAGTACCACCAGTTGACGGCGACTCCCCTTGAAAGCCTCCACCGTACGATTAGCACCAGGAACACGACGCACCTTCACAGCCTTACGCTGTCTCAACAATAGGTCTCGACGACAACCACGAGGCATATCTCCATACGCCTCGCTCACAACAGTCTGTCCCGCCAAAGAAAGCGTCAGACTGACCACCATCAAAAGAACACTCAATCTTCTATTCATGTTATCACAATAACCAACACCCCTTACTCCTCCCCCTTTTAGGGGGAGTCAGAGAGGGTTCTATAACCTATAACTAATAACCTATAACCATTACTCCCAACCAAGGGAGCTAAAGGTCATTTACTTCATCTTATATCGGTTACCGGTCTCTTTTACGATTCGCTTGCCGAACTCAGCAGGATAGCCAGGACGTACGGTCGGAGCAGCATATCCGTCAGGTGTACGCTCAAACTGCCCGTCTTTCTCACGCTTCACAACCATATCGTTATGTTTCACCACGAGGTAGCGGAACAGCACTTCCCAACGCTCCATCATCTGGTCGGCTGCACGGTTGCTATAATTGGCAAGATAGCGACCTACGGCTGTCGGCTGACTTTCGCACAGCTTCTTACCCTCCGCGTCGATATTCGTAATCTCCTTCACGTAAGCCGTTTCGAGTTCATCGATTGCCTTACGCAAGTCGGGATACATCTTGCTATAATATGGATAAACCATGTTGCTCACCGTGTTCTGCATCCAGAATGCTGATTTCCATGAGAAGACCAGTTCGTCCTGCTCGCCAGCAATGCGCTCATAGCACTGTGGAATGTCGCTCACACCACAATAAACAGGTGTGTAGGGCACCATATTCGCATCATCGTTACCCCACCACACAATACCTCCGACAGCATCGGGCAACCAACTGCGCATCTGTCCCACGAAAGTGAAACCTGTCTGCTGAGTACTGGTAGGACGTTCGTTGAAATACTCCTGATCGTCCACCTTGAAGCTCAGCGGACTTGGACGGTATGGCATCGTATAGGCACCCGCTCCGAGGTCCTTCGTGATATCGAGAGCTGTTCCCTCATAATGGTCACGCATGCCGTTCTTCACATCGGCTACAGAAACCAAATGATCAGGCTTCATATAGAGCGGCATCTCGCCCTTCAGGTCCTCACCGTTGAGATAAGGCAGATATTTGTCCATTCCGCTGACATGATGATTGAAGAAACTCCAGGCACGAGCATCACAATAGCGGATGCCGCTGAAGTCGAGTGGATTGAATGCATCGCGGAAACTGAAATCAGCATCCTTGCCGTCGAAATAGCCCTTCTCGCGTGCAAACTTCACATTATCTTTATTATAGAGGACATCCTGCTTTGGGAAAAGTTGGAAATAGCGCGTAATACGGCTTTGGTTGGCATGTGCACAGATACAGTCGTCGGGAACACGTACAGCCACCCATGCAGCATTCTGCGAACCGGGTCCCATACCTACCATTTCCATCACCCACACCTCGTTCTTGTCGGCAATCGTGAAGGTCTCGCCCTCACTGCAATAGCCGTACTTCGCCACGAGGTCGGTCATCACCTGGATGGCCTCACGAGCTGTGCGCGAACGCTCCAGTCCGATGTAGATAAGGCTTCCGTAGTCGATAATACCCTTTGGGTCGACCACCTCTTCACGTCCGCCAAACGTGGTTTCGCAGATGCTCACCTGGTTTTCGTTCATCTGTCCCACTACGTTATACGTACGGGCAGCCTGAGGAATCTCGCCCAGATACTTGTTGGTATCCCACTCATAAATCTTACGCATCTCACCTGCCTGGTGAGTGCCTCCTATATGACGGTACATATTACCGTACATGCCGTAGGAGTCGGCATTGTAGCTTACAATCACGCTCCCGTCAGTCGATGCTTTCTTACCGACGATGAGATTCGTACAAGCTACAGAATGGAGCATTGGCAACTGCATACCCACAATTGCCAATGCTGTCAGAAGAATGTTTCTTTTCATTAATTACTATTACTATTATTAATTATGTATGCACGGTCAATGATGCATCGCATTAGAATCCTCCTCCGAATCCGCCACCTTGTCCCATGTTGCGCATCATCGGAATCATCATAATCATCATGAGGTTGTCAACTGTAAGGTCGGCTGCCTCCACATACGACAGCGCGTTCTGCTGACCGGTTGTGAAGAAGATAACCTCGTTGAACTTGTTGTCTGTTACCTTTGCATAAGCCTGCATAGAGCCACCCTGCTGCTGGAACATATTAGGAAGCTGCAGACGACGAACACCATCAGCACCTACTTTGGGTTCTGGCATCGCAAAGCCACCCATACCGCCACCTCCGTCGGTCTGTACGAACTCAATGAGGCTCTTATAGTCCTTCATGGCTTCGATGTCGGCCTTGATTGCTGCTACCTTATCGGCACTTGGAGTGAGCACAGTGTAGGTCTTGATGCTCTTGAGCGACTTAGCCATCTCACTCATATCAGGCATACCTGGCATTCCGCCCCCACCCTGAGCAGGCATCTGCGCAAACATATCGACCATACGCTTCACGTCGGCCATCATGTCTTCAGACTTCACGCCGTCCTGACCCTTGTACTTTGCTACCAATGCACTTGCTGTCTGTGCGTTTGCTGTCACTGCGAACAATGCGATGAGCACTGTCAAAATTGATTTCATTACTTTCATAATTGTTAAGATTTTAATAAATGGATAAATTAATTAGGTATAAAAAATACTATATTTTCAATTTGCTTGAATCCACAGCCTTGAAACTCATGTCGAGTCCCTTCACCGAGTGGGTCAAAGCACCCACGCTGATAAAGTCCACCCCACACTCCGCATAGTCGCGGATGGTGTCGTAGGTGATACCGCCCGACGATTCCGTCTCGTACTTCCCTCCAATCAGCTCCACAGCCTTGCGGGTCTGCTCGGGCGAGAAGTTGTCGAGCATAATGCGGTCCACTCCACCCACGCGGAGCACCTCGTTCAGCTCGTCAAACCCGCGCACCTCTATCTCTATCTTCAGCTGCTTGCCCTTCTCCTGCAGGTACTGATGGCAGCGAGTGATTGCATTCTCTATTCCGCCTGCGAAGTCGATATGGTTGTCTTTCAGCAGAATCATGTCGAACAGTCCGATGCGATGGTTCACTCCCCCACCTATCTTCACTGCCTCCTTCTCCAGCATACGCATGCCTGGAGTGGTCTTGCGGGTGTCGAGTATGCGGGTCTTCGTTCCTTCCAGCCGCTTCACATACTTGTTTGTCATAGTAGCAATACCGCTCATACGCTGCAAGATGTTGAGCATCAGACGCTCCGTCTGCAACAGACTTTGAATCCTGCCTTTCACACTCATCACGATATCGCCTGGCTTCACGTGCGCACCATCGTGGATGTACACCTCAACCTCCATCGTGGGGTCGAACCGATGGAACACCTGCCGGGCAATCTGCTCGCCGGCAAAGATACCCTCCTCCTTGATCAGGAGCTTCGATTCACTCACTGCATCCGCAGGAATGCAGCAAAGCGTGGTATGGTCGCCGTCACCTATATCTTCAGCAAAGGCGAGGTCAATCAATCGGTCGTTGAGTTCTTCTACTGATAGCATATTTACGCGTTGTTTATTTATTTTCTTTGCAAATATACGACATTTAATTAAGAATTAAGAGGTAAGAGGTAAGAAAAATACCATTTCGAGCGATAAATTGCAAAAAAAGCACTAACTTTGCAAATTGAAAACGTAAAAAACCACAATGAAACAAACAGAAAGAACGAGATGAAAGGATTATACACAATACTGCTGTTGATTTGCTCAAACACTTTCATGACCTTCGCCTGGTATGGCAACCTGCTGCTGAAGGAGCGTCACATCTCCGACGGATGGTCCATGCCCAAGATTATCCTCCTTTCGTGGCTTATCGCAGGTGTGGAATACTGCTTCCTCATCCCAGCCAACAACATAGGGTCGGACATCACAGGCGGTCCGTTCAACCTCATGCAGTTGAAAGTCATCCAAGAGGTCATCTCCATCAGTGTGTTTACCGTCATCGCTATGATGTGCTTCCAGGGACAGCAGCTCCACTGGAACCACGTAGCCGCCTTCATCTGCCTCATCGCAGCAGTTTGTTTCGTATTTTACAAATAGATTATGGACAACCAACGTTATATGATGCGCGGCGTAAGTGCCGCAAAAGAAGATGTGCACAACGCCATCAAGAACATCGACAAGGGTATCTTCCCACAGGCATTCTGTAAGATTATCCCCGACATCCTCGGCGGTGATCCCGAGTATTGTAACATCATGCATGCCGACGGGGCAGGCACCAAGTCAAGCCTTGCCTATATGTACTGGCGCGAGACAGGCGACCTCTCCGTATGGAAAGGTATCGCACAAGATGCCCTCATCATGAATACCGACGACCTGCTCTGCGTGGGTGCTGTCGATAATATCCTCGTAAGTTCTACCATCGGGCGCAACAAGATGCTCATCCCAGGCGAAGTCATATCGGCCATCATCAACGGAACCGATGAACTGATGGCAGAACTCCGTGAGATGGGAATCGGCATCTATGGCACAGGAGGCGAGACAGCCGATGTAGGCGATCTCGTGCGCACCATCATCGTCGACAGTACCGTCACATGCCGTATGCGTCGCGCCGATGTAATCAATAATGCAAACATCCGTCCAGGCGACGTTATCGTAGGACTGTCGTCCACAGGCCAAGCCACCTACGAGCAGCGCTACAACGGCGGTATGGGCAGCAACGGACTCACCTCCGCACGACACGACGTATTTGCCAAATACCTCGCACAACACTACCCCGAGAGCTACGACCACGCAGTACCCGAAGAGTTGGTGTATAGCGGTCATTACAAGCTGACCGACCCTATCGACGGTTCACCCGTCAATGCAGGACTGCTGGTCCTCTCACCCACACGTACCTATGCCCCAGTGGTGAAGAAGCTGCTCGACGAGCTGCGTCCCAACATTCACGGCATGGTACACTGCACAGGAGGCGCACAGACCAAGGTGCTCCACTTCGTGGGCGACAACTGCCGCGTCATCAAGGACAATATGTTCCCCGTGCCCCCACTCTTCCGCACCATTCACGAAGAGAGCCACACCGACTGGGCAGAGATGTACAAAGTATTCAACATGGGACATAGACTCGAAGTGTACCTCGCGCCCGAGGACGCACAGCAAGTCATCAACATCTCACGTTCCTTCAATATCGATGCACAGATCGTCGGTCACATCGAAGAAGGACCTCGCAGCCTCACCATCCAGAGCGAGTACGGTACTTTTAATTATTAATAGAATAATAGAAGTTAGAGAAGTTAGATCCCGTCATTCCGTTATCCCGTTATTCCGTTATCCCGCTATTCCGTCATAACGTCATAACGTTATCCCGCCATAACATCATAGCGAAACAGGACCGCCCTTCACCTCCCACCCCCCAGTCCTCCCCCCAGGGCATCGCAGTAATTGCGACGGCGGTAGGGTTATCTTCCCGAAGGAAGCACGAAGGGCCTGAGGGCTTCTTCATATACTCAGTACTTGCTCGGTGTATGCTCGGCACTCCGGCACTTTTCCCGCTGTTTTGACACTACAAAGTTACGAAATTCTGGGGACGTGAGCAAAAAAAATATATATAAATTTGTCATTTTGTCATTTTGTCATTTCGTCATTTCTATGTTTTTGCTATGTCCAGTTTACAATGTTCAAAAGAATATATATTATATATATGTTATATATATTATATATATACTTTTGCTTTATGATTTTAAGATTTTTTCACAATCGAAAAATCGTAAAAAAGACAAAATGACAAAATGACAAATGACAAATTCACAAAACAAACCACCCCCATTTTTACATTCTACATTTTACATTATAAATTAACAAAAATCGCCTTGGAACGCATCATCATTTTGCGTTATCCTTGATGTCAGGTCACCTAAAAAAAAATACATAGAATTGCATCTTTTTTTCGTTTTATTTGTTTTTTTATTTGATTAGGGCAGATTTGCAAAGTAGGGTTTGCAATGCACGAAAATTTTTGTGTACAGAAAATATATACACTTTTGTAGGGCTATAATTGTATTATTTAACAGTTTCCTGATTCTTACTCTTAGCACTTAATCTAATACATAAGTCCGAAGGCCCAGAGAGGGATGATGTTGCCTGATCCCCCTCTGGCTCCTCAAGGGAAGGAATAGGGTTTTGTCTCCGTCGAACAAAAAAGGGAGTGTCGGCTGACACTCCCAATTGTTGTATTTGGGTTTTCGTGAATTACTTCATGAATACCTTTCTTGTATTACCGTTCTGGTCAACGAGAATGTTGATACCGCGCTGCAGGGTGTTCACCTTAGCACCAGTGATGGTGTAGATGCCTGCTGCTGCCTTCTTCTCTGTATTGACAGTCTCGATGGCTTCTGGTTCGCTACCGATACCGTAACCAACCTGGACGCTAATAATAAATGTATTTGCAAAGTTAGCACCCTTGATGGCGTTGAGGTGACAGTATCCGTATTCTTCTGTTATACGCTTAATGTCCACAACATAGGTCTTAGAACCGTCTTCGTTCTCAGTAACTGTCCACCAGCCCTGACCTTCGTCACGTGGCAATTCTACAGGAATTGTTCCACCATGAGAGTCTGAAGCACCTGGTGCAGCTTCTGGACGGTTGAAGAGGAGACGAGGAGTACCTGTCGTTGCTACGATTACGAGTACGTCGGCTGCAGAGAGGTCAGCATAGTTGTTGTACATTACGTTTGCATCACCATAAATCATCGAATTATCCTGATTGAAATTGTATGCACATCCAGCCTGGTTGACTTTCTCTGCTGTTGCGTCCCATCCGGTCCAAGTATAGAAGTCTTCTTGCTTGAGGTCAACATAACCACCTTCTGGTAACAAGAGGACAGACTTGACTTCCTTCATGCTCTGTGCCAGTTCGATTGCTTCATCGGCTGTGAGGTTGAATGTAGTAAGTGCAAGGTCTGCCTTGTCGAGCAGTTCGTTAACCAATGCATTGCGTTCTGCTGAGAATTCGCTCTCTTCATGTGAATAATATTCATTAGAGAGGTCGTCAAATGCCTTCGTGAGAGACTCGTAAGCAGCAGCTGACTTAGCAGCGTATGCAACGGCAGCATTACCGTTGTCGAGCTTCTCGTAACATCCTTCAGTATCGCCTGCAGCGAATGTGTCAGCCAATTCCTTGCGTGCCTTCTCTGCATTTGGCTTCACGTCTGCTCCAAAGATAGACTCTTCGTCAGCAATCACTGCGTCGAGCTTAGCCAATACGCTGTTGACTGGTGCCTCGAGTGATTCGAGATTGTCGCCAATGTAGTAGAGGCGGAAGTTGTCGAAGATTACCCAGCTCTGGTTGTAGTCGTTCTTCAAACCGATCACGATGCTGTCGCCTGGAGTTCCGAGTGCGAACTCTGTTGATACGAGATAAGTCTGATGGTCTTCACCAAGGTTGAAGTAGAAGTTAGCACCGTCCATTGAGTTCGGTACCCACATGTCGTGAGCTGATGCGTATGTATCAGTTGGATAACCATCGCTATCGTTAGCACGATAGATGCACTCGTTCTGGGCACCTGCCATGATGTTGTTCACCTTGCTACTGTATTCGTTAGCATAGAGAACGGCGTGAATACCTACCTGAGGACCTTCATCCCATTCAGTTTCCCAGATACCGTCTGGGTCATCGTTACGCTCGAATGCCTGAGCGGTGAGACGGAAGGCTCCCTTAGGCATGTTGCGTACGAGCTGATACATATTGAATGTTTTGTGAAATACCTCTGCACAACCGCTGCTGAGCGTTGGAGTGTCACTGAGGTCGTTTGGAGCATTACCACCCTTACCACCGAATGCAGGAGTAGAGCCTGTAGTGGTCCAACTACCAAAGCCTGTGTCGAATGCCGGGTTCTTAATGAGCGGAGTCAGCTCATCGCCTGGCTTCACGTTAGCTGTGATGTGGTTGACAATCATATCGCTCATCTTAGCTGGGATAGAGTCGATCATGACTTCATCGGCTGTACCTTCGTTGTATGCTTCCATGAGTTGCATTTCGTACCACTCGCCGAGGATTTCGCTCAGTTCTTCGAAGCTGGTTCCATCGAACTGTTCAGCCTGTGCCTGTACTTGAGCCATATAGCCTTCCATACGTACGTAGTCTTCGATTGACTTAGCAAGTGCATTGGCTGCTGCGTTGAGCACAGAGTCTTCTGTCTGGTAGTCAGATTCGCAAGCCTTTGCTGCGTCGAGTTCAGAAATGAATGCTTCCTTGATATCGTTGTTAGCCATGAGGCCTTCTACGTCAGGATACTTCTTCTCGAGGCTTGCAATCGTACCTTCGAGGATTACCTTGTATGGGTCGTCGTTAGGATCGACTTCACCATAGTACCACAACTCGAAGTTATCGGCAGCCATCCAGTTAGCAGTTGCGTTCTGTGACATCAGACCCAGCACGATGGTACCACCGCTGCTGACGAATGTCATCTCGAAGTGCTCTGGACGTTCGTTAGCTGTAGAGATAGCGGTCTTCATGTTAACATCACCACCCTGTGCGAAGAGGTAAACACCTACGTTTGCCTGCTTGCCTGCACTCTGACGACATGCGATAGCGTCGCAAGAGAAGCTGTACTTACCTGCTGGAAGACCTACGATGGTCTGGCTGATGGTACCATTACCGAGGTTGTTGCTTGCATGCCAAGCCTCGATGAATCCCTGAATCCATGCACCAGTCTCTGAGTTGTAGTGACCATGGATGGCAGTTCCGTCAGGCAATGTATAGTCACGAACACCATCATTGTAGTTGTACTGGAGGTTCTGTCCGATACCTGAAGTGATGTCCCAACCGTCCTTGTTGCCTTGGTCGAAGTTAGGATTAACCATCAATGCAGTTACGTCTGCGGGATTATCATTGGTAGCTCCGGCAAAGAGCGTAGCAATGAGATAGTCGCGAACCTGCTGTTCTGCATCTCTCTGAGCGGCTATCACTTCTTCGTAAGTGACAGGAGTGCGAGAGTCGAGGATGGCATAGAGAGCCTTCAGGTCAATCTTATTGCCATAACGGTCTTCTACATCGGCAATAAAGTTGTCAAGCTCTCCGTTAGCAATGTAGTGCCAAGCTCTGTAATAAGAATAGTACTTGTCGTACTCTTCCTCTGGGATAAAGCGCCAGCTGATAGCCAACTCTGCGTCTTCCAGGTTATCAAATCCCTCACCTGGGTTTGGATTGTATGCCTTGTTGGAAAGGACATCCAACATAGGAGTAAGAGGCATCACTGGGTTTTCTACACTTGCATCATAGTCATTGTCGAGCATGTTGAAACCAAGATATGTCTCAGCCTTTCCGCCGAAAATACTGTCTGCGAAATGAGAGTTGTAAGTAGGGTTGAGGTCTGATACGTAAATACGGTAAATACCGTCACCCATTGACTTCACGTTCCACATGTAGTCAGCCTGATCAGCACGGTCAACGAACATAGCATATGATGATGTTGGGAAAACACCACGATAGCTGCCGTTATACAAGTCGAGCAACTTGTAGGTTACACCGTCCCATTCAGGGATTGTGATGCTGACAGTGTCGACCTTCATCACAGTCTTGGTGTAGGTAGTGTCGGGGTCGGTCTCAACCACCGTTTCTTCTACATAAGTAGTATCGGTCACGATGATTGGAGCAAGACGATACTGAGCCATCATAACCTTGTTGGCCTGATCACGACGAACAGCTGCATGAGTAGCCCACTGAGCGTGAGATGGACATGTGTTGTTTGAAAGGAAAGCATCAGCCTCTACATTGTACAAATAGTAGACTGCTGAATCACCTTTCCAATAAGGTTCATTTGCCTGCAAAGTTGGTTTCATCTCAGTCACATACTTCAATTCAGAAGCAGACGGGATGTCCCATAGCTGCGCAAATGATGTAGCAAACGATAGGAGTGCTACACTGAGCAAAAGTAGTTTTTTGTTCATGAGTTAAACTTTTTAATTGGTTAATGATTTAATGATTTGATTTATGTTGTTTAGAAAACAATTCAATCGCACATCGGGTATTTGTAGTTGGTTTTTAGTAAATACTTATTTATCAATCATCAGCACATAATCCTCCCGAAATCGTGGCAAAGTAACATATTTTTTTCCAACTAACCAAACAATCAATAGCAAAAAACTGCTTTTTAACACATTTTTTTTCCTAAAGGTGAAAAAAGCGCCCTTTTGAGGAAAGAATTGCTACTATTAATAATAAAAGGTGCTACTATTAATGCCCGCAATTGCTACTATTAATAGTAACAAAAAAGAGTATTTGCCGAAAGGTTTTGCCGAAAAGGGTAAAAGTATCGTCAGTATTGATTGCCAATTGAAAGAAAAGCCGTAAATTTGCAGCCGCAATTGAGAGAAGGTAAAAAGAATGGATAGGTTGCTGTATCATATCGTAGCGTTTCTGGTTGTTTCAGTTTGGGGTGTTACGTTTGTCTTTACGAAACTGCTGTTGAACGACGGGCTTACGGCTGCACAGATATTTGTGTTGCGCTTCATCGTAGCGTATGTGCTACTGCTGGCTTACTCGCTCGCTTGCAAGCGTTTCAGGCTCATGGCTTCATCGTGGAAGCACGAGCTGCTGATGGCGTGTCTGGGTGTGACAGGCGGCTCACTGTATTTCCTGACTGAGAACAGCGCGATGATTTATACAACGACAACCAACACCTCGCTCATCGTCTGTCTCTGTCCGCTATTTGCAGCCCTGCTGATTGCCTTGTTCTACCGCTCGGAGCGACTGCATGGCATCCAGATAGCAGGAACGCTGATAGCAGCCGTAGGAGTCGTCATCGTGGTGCTCAACGGGCGTTTTGTGCTCCATCTGTCACCTTTTGGCGACACGCTGGCATTTGCTGCCTGCCTATGCTGGGCTTTGTATTCGCTGCTGATGATTCCAGCCACACGATGCTATGACACGCTATTCATCACCCGAAAGGTGTTTTTCTACGGATTGCTGTCGATGATTCCTTATTTTATGATAAACCCTGACGAAGCAAGTATCTTCGGCCCATCGCTGTTCAACCTGCGACTGCCCACAGTGCTCAACCTGCTGTTCCTGGGCTGTGTAGCTTCGATGCTCTGCTTCCTGGCGTGGAACTGGGTGATGAAGAAACTGGGAGCCGTAGTGGTGACCAACTATGTGTATTTCAATCCTGTGACTACCGTCATCTTTGCCTGGCTGATTCTGTCGGAACATATCACCGTCTATTTTCTCATCGGCACCCTGCTCATCCTGACGGGGATGTATTTGAGTGAGATGAGAGGGAAGAGGAGAGAGGAATCATTATAAAATTGGAAGAATGGAGAATTGAAACGTGATTTATCTGCCATTTTAACATTATTTATAGTCGGAAGTGTTTGTTTTGTCAATTTATTTTCATAACTTTGCAACAAATTATTAATGGTTATTGGTTAAAGGTTATTGGTTATTGACAAATAGCGACGTTTGAAGTGTATGGAAACCAGTATGTTTGAGAGGATGCAATCGTTGCCACTCTTGCAGGGTTTGGGCCTGCAGGATTTTAACGACTTGATCATCAACTTGAAGCTCGACTTTCAGCAATGGGACGAGGGTGATGTCATTGTGAATCAGGGTGAACGCTCGGGTAGTCTTATATATATTATGGACGGGGAGTTCGAAGCGGAGATTCACGATGAAAACACAGCCTTGATTCTCACTGAGGTATTCGATACAAGAATGACTCCTTACCTGATAGAGCCATACAATCTGTTCAGCGTGAAACGTACGTATGAACGGTCGTATACGTTCAGGACGAAAGGAGCCACATTCACCATTTCGCGCGAGTTTTTCATGCAACGCTTGCTACACAACAACATTGTGCGTAGCAACTTCATCAACTATCTGTGTAACAATCTGCGCAAGAGCAACTCTCTGCGCCTGGCTGTTCCCGCAAATGGTGTGGAAGAGAAGATGAAGGCAGCAATCGCCAGCTTCTGCCAGACAACCAGCGGGGAGAAGATTGTGAGAGTGAAGATGAACGACTTGGCAACCCTTATCGACGAAACACGTCTGAATGTGTCGAACGTGCTCAATCAATGGAATGCGCAACAGCTCATCGAACTGAGACGCTATGGTTTTACCATCAAAGACTTTGGAAAGCTATGAGGGAGGAAGGAGAAGGAGTTAAAGGAGTTAGAGAAGGGGAAGGAGTTAAAGAAGTTAGAGAAGGGGGAAGGATAGAAGAACTGTTTATGTCTTCTGGTCCTATACCTTTCGACAAGATAAAGTTGGAGGACTATGAACCTGCGATGCGCAGGGGGATGGAGCTGGAGAACGAGGAAATGGCAAGGATTGCCGATAATCCTGAAACGCCCACGTTTGAGAACACCATCGAAGCGATGGAGCAGTCGGGCGAGCTTTTAGGCAATGTGACTGAGGTGTTCTTCAACCTCATATCGGCAGAGACGAACGACGAGATGGACGAACTGGCCGACAAGATGTCGCCTATCCTCTCGGATCATGCGAACGACATCATGTTCAACCCCAAACTCGCACAACGGGTAAAAGAGGTGTATGAGGGGATAGAGGCGAGCGGTGAAGAACTGACAACGGAGCAGCGACAGTTGTTGAGAGATACGTATCTGGGCTTTCAGCGCAGTGGTGCATATCTTCCTGAGGACAAGCAGCAGCGACTGAAGCAGATAGGCAACGAGATGAGTAAGTTGGACCTGCAGTTCTCACAAAACAAACTGAAAGAAATCAACGCATTCGCCCTTCATATCACGGACGAAGCCGATTTGGCAGGATTGCCCGAAAGCGCTATCGAGGCTGCACGCCTGGCAGCAAAAGAGAAGAAGAGTACCAGCAACCCAAAAAGTGATGCTTATTGCAAAACAAACGAATGGGTCATCACTCTTCACAGCCCAAGCATGTCGCCATTCATGACCTACAGCAGCAAACGCGAATTGCGGAAGCAGGTATGGATGGCATACAATACCATCTGCACGCACGATAACAAGTACAACAACACCAAGACGGTGAAGCGCATTGTGGACTTGTGTCGCGAAGAAGCTCAAATCATGGGGTATGACAACTATGCCGACTATGTGCTGGAGGAGCGAATGGCGAAGAACCAGAAGAACGTGTACGACCTGCTGTACAAACTCATCGAGGCATATAAGCCGACTGCCCTGAAAGAATTGGAAGCCATCCGTAAGATGGCACGCGAGATGGAGGGCGAAGACTTTGAACTGATGCCTTGGGACATGGCATACTATACGAACAAATTGCAGGAGAAACTATATCACATCAACTCGGAGATGCTGCGTCCGTATCTGGAACTGAGCAAGGTGAAGGAAGGTGTGTTCGGTCTGGCTACAAGGCTGTATGGCATCACGTTCCGCCAGAATCGAGAGATACCTGTGTATCACCCCGACGTAGATGTGTTTGAGGTGTATGATCGAGACGGGTCGTTCCTCGCCCTACTCTACTGCGACTTCTACCCTCGCAAGAGCAAGAAGTCGGGTGCCTGGATGACAAGCTTCAAAGGCCAATACATCGACAAGGAAGGCGTGAATCATCGACCACATGTGTCGTTGGTGATGAACTTCACCAAACCGACAGACACAAAACCTGCACTATTGACGTTAGGAGAGGTGGAAACATTTCTGCATGAATTTGGACATGCGCTCCACGAGATGTTCTCAAACTGTCAGTATGAGGAGCTGAGCGGTACAAACGTATATTGGGATTTCGTAGAGTTGCCTTCGCAGTTCATGGAGAATTTCGCCATCGAGAAAGAATTCCTCTCTACGTTTGCCCGTCACTATGAGACAGGAGAGCCGCTCCCCGATGAGTTGATCCAGCGCATCGTTGATAGCCGCAACTTCTGTGTAGCGATGGGATGTCTGCGACAGGTAAGTTTCTGTCTGCTCGACATGGCCTATTATACACTCAATCATGAGTTAGATACAAATATTGAGACCTTCGAACGAGAAGCCTGGAAAGAGGCGGTCATCACCCCAACGGTATCAGGAACCTGCATGTCGGTACAGTTCTCACATATCATGGCTGGCGGCTACTCAGCAGGCTACTACAGCTACAAATGGGCAGAAGTGCTCGATGCAGATGCCTTCTCGGTATTCAAACAACATGGATTGTTCGACCCTGCAACAGCTGACAGTTTCCGCCAGAATATCCTGTCGAGGGGAGCAACCGAACACCCTATGACGCTATACAAACGATTCCGCGGACAGGAACCAACCATCGATGCATTGCTGGAGAGAAATGGAATAAAGAGGCCTACCCCTACCCCCTCCCTCAGGGGAAGGGAACCAAGATGGATTGAAGAAACGAAACTATAGTTCGACAGAGTCAATGAAACGAATAGGAACAATAATGACGATGTGCTTGCTGCTCATAGCTTGCAGCAACGATGACGACATCAATGAGATATTCATCAACAACCGCTTCAAGATTACAGGTCTGACCTATAACGGGCAGAAGACGGTGAAGGATGTAAAGGAGTTCTATGAGGTCAATGACACCTACTGGATTGCGTTCTCCCAATCGACAATTACGGGTGTGTTGCAACCAGGAATGAAGATAGAGGGAACGTGGAATGCCGACGGGAAAAGCAGAGAGCTATCCATCAACCTTACCTCACCGAGAAGTGCTGAAGGAGCATCGGATATCTGTAGCAAGGTATTCAGCATCCTGACACACGCCACATCGTACAGCGGTGACAAGAATGTAATGAAAATCAAGTGGGACAATGGTTCGTTTATTGAGATGAGTTCGGAAAAGTAAAGAGGCCCCCTCCGACTCCCCAAGGGGGAGAGAAGTGAAAAGTGGAGAAATAGTAAATAAACAAATAGAAAAAAATGGTCAATAGTAAATTGTCAAATAGTAAATAAGAAAATGACAGAAGAGAAACAACATCAGCTCGACCAACGCTATCTGAGGATGGCAAAGATATGGGCAGAAAACAGCTATTGCAAGCGCCGTCAGGTGGGTGCTTTGGTCGTAAAGAATCAGATGATTATCAGCGATGGATTCAACGGGACGCCATCGGGATTTGAGAATGTATGTGAAGAGAACGATGTGACCAAACCATACGTGCTACATGCTGAAGCAAATGCTATCACGAAGTTGGCACGCTCACACAACTCGAGCAATGATGCTACGCTGTATGTGACAGCATCACCATGTCTAGAGTGCTCGAAACTTATCATCCAGTCGGGCATCAAGCGTGTTATTTATGGGGAACAGTATCGTCTGAGCGACGGCATCGACCTCCTCAAACGTGCAGGAATTGAAGTAGTACAAATGGACGTATAAAAAAATATGGATTCACCACGTCACTCAAGATTTGCGCCGATACTGATAGCCGTCAGCATTATCGTGGGTATCATCATCGGAACATTCTTTGCAAATAGGTTTTCGGGCAATCGTCTGAACATCATCAACACGTCGTCAAACAAAATCAACGACCTGTTGCACATCATTGACGACCAGTATGTAGATACAGTCAATATTGCTGACATCGTGGAACAAGCGATGCCACGCATTCTGGCTGAACTCGACCCACACTGCTCGTACATTTCTGCCGAGGCCGCTAAGACAGCAAACGATGATCTCGATGGCAGTTTCTGCGGAATAGGTGTGCAGTTCACGATAAAATACGACACGGTGTACATCACCAGCATTATCAGCGGAGGACCAGCCGAGAAGGTGGGACTGATGGCTGGCGACCGTATCGTAAGTGTTAACGATGAACCGTATGTCGGCAAAGTGGTTACGAACGAGGAGACCCTCCACCGTTTGAAGGGCGAAGAAGGCTCGACGGTGAAGGTCGGTGTGATGCGTCGTGGCGAAAAGGACCTGCTGTCGTTTAACCTCACAAGAGGTGAGATTCCTATCAAGAGTATCGATGCAACCTATATGCTGACGGATAAACTGGGATATGTGCGCATCAATAAATTCGGCAAGACCACCTATCCCGAGTTGCTGATTGCCTTGGCTGAACTCGAGCAGAAGAACTTCAAGGGTCTGGTGATCGACCTCCGTGGAAATACAGGCGGCTATCTAGATAGTGCCATCCAACTGGTGAACGAATTCCTTCCTGCTAACAAACTGATTGTCTACACGGAAGGAAGGAAGGCCAGACGTGAAGATTTCAAGAGTGACGGACGCGGCTCGTATCAGAAACTGCCACTCATCGTTCTCACAGACGAAGGGACTGCAAGTGCAGCAGAGATCTTCTCGGGTGCCATCCAGGATAACGACCGCGGCATCATCGTCGGACGTCGTTCGTTTGGAAAAGGACTGGTTCAGAAGCCTGTCGTCTTCTCAGACGGAAGCCTTATCCATATCACTATTTCGCGCTACTACACACCATCAGGACGCTGCATTCAGAAGCCGTATGTGAATGGTGAAGACAAGGAATATGAGTATGACATAGCAAACAGATACCTCCACGGAGAGTTCTTCAATGAAGACAGCATCAGACAGACGGGCGATGTGTATACAACGAGTATCGGACGTAAAGTATATGGAGGAGGTGGCATCATGCCCGATTATTTCGTAGCAGAAGATACAACCCTCTTTACGACCTATTATCAGGAAGTTGTACAGAAAGGTCTCGTGTCGCAGTTCTGCTTCGAATTTACAGACAACAACCGCCCAAGATACTTGAACTGTCATAATGGAGAGGAAGTACTCAAACAATTGCGGAAAGACCGCGTGATTCAGCAGTTTATCAACTACTGCGATGCAAAGGGTGTGAAACGGCGCAATAACATGATTCTCAAGTCGCAGCAACTGATTGAGAAGGTCATCCATGGTGTCATCCTCTACAATTTGCTCGACATGTCAGAGTACCTGAAGTTTATCAACAAGGATGATGTGACGATTCTGAAATCAATTCAGCTCTTCAACGATCAACTCACGACTCCTACCCTGCCTAAAGATGAACAAGCAACAGATAAGGAAACAGCTTACGCTACTCCGAACCCAACTCTCAGAGGGTGGCTCTCTGCATAGTCAGGGTGCCATAGTGATGGAACGGGTCGAACATCATCCGCTGTTCATACAGGCAACACGGGTGCTGATGTTCCATTCGCTGAAGGACGAAGTAGATACTCATGACCTCATCGAGCGTTATAAGGGGCGGAAGACCATCATCCTGCCGACAGTCGTGGGAGATGAACTGGAACTGCATATCTACGATGCTACATCGATGACTCGCGAAGGAGCGTTTCATATTCAGGAATCGTGTGGGCCCGTCTTGCCTGAATCGGAATACGGCACTATCGACCTAGCTATCATCCCTGGAGTGGCATTCGACCTGAACGGCAATCGTTTAGGACGTGGAAAAGGCTACTACGACCGCCTGCTGCCAAAGCTGTCGTGTCATACGATCGGAATATGCTACCCGTACCAACTCATCGACGAAGTGCCCCATGAGCCGCACGATGTTCCTGTTGACGAAATAATATATTAGGTATGAAATACATCAAAATCAATCCAGCAGACAATGTAGCAGTAGCTATCGAGCCGCTACAAAAAGACGAACAAGTAGTGATTGACGGACGCACCATCTGCCTTGCAGACGACGTGCCGGCAGGTCATAAGTTTCTGTTGAACGACCTCGCACAGGGTGAGAACGTAGTGAAATACGGATACCCCATTGGTCACCTTATGGAAGACCACCATGCAGGCGAGTGCATCAATCACACACATATCAAGACCAATCTCAGCGGTTTGCTCGACTATACCTACGACCCCATTCAGATAGCCGAAGATGAATTTGCATCGCGCCCACAGGAACACTTTATGGGCTACAGGCGTAAGAATGGCGATGTGGGCATTCGCAACGAGATATGGATTGTGCCTACAGTAGGCTGTGTGAATGGTGTTTGTCAGCAATTAAGAGACCGTTTGCGGGATGAGGTGAAGGATTTGCGCATCGTAGCCTTTCCACACAACTATGGTTGTAGTCAACTGAGCGGAGACCACGAGAACACACGCAAGATACTACGCGACCTTGTGTTGCACCCCAATGCAGGTGGTGTACTTGTCGTAGGACTCGGATGTGAAAACAATCAACCCAGTCAGTTTGAGGATTTCTTGGGTGATTACGACAAAGAGCGTATCAGATTCATGGTCAGCCAAGAAGTTGAAGGCGATGAGATAGAAGAAGGTATGCGCATCTTGCGTGAACTGTATGCTATTGCACAGAAGGATGTGCGTACGGAGATTCCATTGAGCGAACTGCGCGTAGGACTGAAATGCGGAGGTAGTGATGGGTTCTCAGGTATCACAGCAAATCCGTTGCTGGGCGTTTTCAGCGACTACATCGTGAGTCAAGGTGGGACAACCGTGCTGACAGAAGTACCCGAGATGTTTGGTGCAGAAACCATTTTGATGAACCGCTGTGCCAATCGTGAACTGTTCGAGCAGACAGTAAAACTCATCAACAACTTCAAAGACTATTTCCTCAGTCATGGGGAGCCAGTAGGCGAGAATCCAAGTCCTGGCAACAAAGCAGGCGGTATCAGCACACTTGAGGAGAAGGCGCTGGGATGTACGCAAAAGTGCGGAAAGAGTGCTGTGAGAGGCGTGCTCGACTATGGAGAACGATTGACAAGCAAAGGACTGAATCTGCTGAGCGCACCAGGTAATGACCTCGTTGCCAGTACGGCGTTAGCAGCTGCAGGATGCCACATCGTGCTATTCACAACAGGTCGCGGAACTCCGTTTGGCACCTTCGTCCCAACGATGAAAATCAGCACAAATTCAGGACTTGCTACCAACAAGCCAACATGGATTGACTTCAATGCAGGAACACTGGTTGAGGGGCGGACGATGCAATCCGTATTCGAAGAGTTCCGCTCGAAGGTCGTAGCAATCGCTTCAGGAGAGCAGACTTGGAATGAAAAGAAAGACTATCAGGAAATAGCTATCTTCAAGACAGGCGTCACGCTGTAAGAAAAGAAAACTATGAATTCGAACAGTCCTATGAACAGCAAACTACAATATCCACAATTGGCTGAATACTGCGAAAACCACCACTTTCAGCACTTCGAACTGAAAACCATCATGTTCGATATGGATGGCGTGCTGTTCAACTCGATGCCCAACCATGCAAGAGCCTGGCATCGTGCGATGGAGTTCTACGGACTTGACCTGCCAGAAGATGAAGCCTATATGCACGAAGGACGTACGGGGTTTGGAACTATTAACATCGTGACCCAGCGTCAACTGGGACGAAGTGCCGACCTAGCCGAGTGCGATAAGATTTACAAGAAAAAGAGCGAATTCTTCAACAGCTATCCTACTGCTGAACGTATGAAGGGTGCCTACGAGACAGTGAAAGCCGTGAAAACGTCAGGTGTTACACCCACTATCGTGACAGGCTCAGGTACTGTCAGCCTACTGGAACGTATCGAGCAGAATTTCCCCACCCTTTTCCATCATGAATGGATGGTTGCCGCCCGAGATGTCAAATACGGCAAACCCAATCCAGAACCCTACCTCATGGGAATGCAGAAAGCCGGGCGTTTGCAACCCTACCAAACGATGGTCATAGAGAATGCCCCGTTGGGAGTTGAAGCAGGCATAGCTGCAGGCTGTTTTGTCATAGCAGTCAACACAGGTCCCCTACCCGACTCTGTTCTCCTCGACCAAGGAGCCAATCTTCTCTTCCATTCGATGACTGAACTCAGTGAAAACATAGCCGCCATCATATATGAAGCCAATCATCTTAATCGTTAGCGCTATTCTTTGTGCAGGGATGTCGTATGCTCAGAAAAGTATCCAAATCAACACACAAGAGGAACTGTTTGCAGCCATCCAGACGATGAATGCAAGTCCTGATGATGACTATTCGTTATTCATTCATCCAGGTGTGTACTGGTTGGACGATCCAGATGACCCCACAGAACGCACTTCGAACGGAGGAACTCCTTTTGCCCAAACGATTCACTGCAGAAACATCCGTATTATTGGAACCGACCCCGATGCAACGAAAACCGTTCTCGCGGTCAATCGCGGACAAACGCATGGAGCGATTGGCAACTTCACCATGTTCCTATTCAGATGTAGAAACATCTATACGGAGAACATCACCTATGGAAACTATTGCAATGTTGACCTCGACTATCCTGGCAATCCATCCCTATCAAGAAAGAAGCGAGCCGAAGCTATCGTACAAGCCCAATTGGCCATCTGTGCAGGAACTGATAGCGTGATTGCCAAGAATTGCAGATTCATCAGCCGCCTGAATCTGTGCAACTTCTCCGGAGCACGTAATGCCGTATTCGATAACTGTCATCTCGAATGTACTGACGATGCGCTCACAGAAGGTCTTTATCATCATTGTCACCTCACGTTTTACAGCAGCAAGCCATTCTACTCCACTTCTCGCGGAGCCACATTCGATGATTGCAATATCGATATCATGACACAAGGCACGCAATACTTTACCAAAGCCCCAGGACCTATACACCTGAGGAACGTGCGTTTCCATTGCGACCACAAAATTCAGCTTGCATGGTGTAAAGAAAATCATCCTGAACTGTGTACGGCTGAAAACATCACTCTCAACGGCAAATCGGTTCAGATTGACAATACGCCATACACACCAATTCCACAAGTCCATGAAAGAGTAGACCGCAGGAAAGTTGAAGGAGGTTACGTTTATGAGTTCGACGCTTACAAACCTATTGACACAAGTAAGTATTCGTGGCAACCCGACCCCTCACGTGAAGCGTGGTACTGGGGTACTGCACCCGATGGAGCAGAAGGGCATCAGGGATTGGTACAGGCACAACGTGGAGCACGCATCCGCATCACACCCGAAAGCGCAAAAAGCAATAACATCACAAGTGCCCGACTCACCATTGCGCCCTGCAAGTCGGCAGGACAGGGGTTCGGAAGTGCCACAGGGCAATATATGGACATTTGTGTAGCGATGGATAATCAGCACCTCACAGGCTATGGTCTCCGTTTAGAAAGAACGCCCGACTACGACCATGCGGTTGTTGCATCCATCGTACAATATGAGAACGGTGAGACAAAAGCCTTGACAAAAGGAGAAAAATGCGAACTCTTTCTAACAGAATGCAAAGTCAGAGTGATGATAAGCTCAGGCGTGCTGACAGCTGTCATACAGCACGGAAAGAAAAAACAAACCCTCAGTTGCAGAATTATTGCCAACCGAATCGGAAACGGCTTTATGCTACAACACACAGGAACTGTAGGAACAGGTGCATCAATACTTAAAGAAATCGAAGTCAGATGATTACAAAAGACATTACCAGAGAACAATTCATCGCATTGGCGGATTATTTTGAATTTGTGCCGTACGATGTTACACGCAAAGAATTGTACAATGCAGAGACACTCTACGCAGGTTACGATCCCAAACATCCTGAGACCATAGCAGACTGCTACGATTCTCGTGTGTACGAATACTATATGAAGACAGGCAAACATGCCTTCAGTGCAAAAGAATCGTTGGCGCGCAACCTTCACGATCATGGCATCAACGTCAGTTTGAGTACATTCCTCGAAAGCTATGATTTAAAACGCATTGTGGGCATCATGGGCGGACACGGTCTCTTACGTACGGATCCCATGTATCGAGAGATTGTATTAGTCAGTAAACGCCTCACAGAGGAAGGATTCCTCATGATCAGTGGTGGTGGTCCCGGTGCAATGGAAGCAACACACTTGGGAGCTTGGCTGGCAGGTTATAGCATTGCCGATGTAACAGCAGTTATTCACCGACTCAGTATAGCGCCGACATTCCGAGACGAAGGATGGCTTCAGAGTGCATTCGCTATTATTCGTGACTATCCTCAAACACGTTATCGCAGTCTTGGACTTCCCACATGGCTTTACGGGCACGAACCATCTACCCCGTTTGCTACCCATATAGCCAAGTACTTCGAGAATGCCATTCGAGAAGATAATATCTTAACCCTTGCATTCGGTGGCATCATCTATTCACCAGGAAGTGCGGGCACGATGCAGGAAATATTCCAGGATGCAGTGCAAAATCACTATCTCTCTTATGGCATAGCAAGTCCGATGATCTTCCTCGGCACACAGTTTTGGAACTACGACATGCCTATCTATCCACTCCTAAAGCATCTCGTCAAGAAGGGAAAATATAAGAACCTACTGCTATCGATTACAGATAGTAACGAAGAAATCATTCAAACTCTCATTGACTTTAGAAACTCCAATCCTAATGAGTAATATCGTAAAGGAAAACATAAGAGTTATCGCATTCGATGCCGACGATACCCTTTGGGACAATCAGAGTCTCTACGACGAGGCTGAGAAAAACTATGGGCAACTTCTTGCCCCATATACCTTTGGTCAAGATATCAGTTCCACACTTTTCAAAGTAGAGAGTAGCAACATGCCCCTCATGGGGTATGGCACCAAGGCTTTTGTCATTTCGCTCATGCAGAATGCACTTGAAATGAGTCGCGACACCATACCAGCTTCCGTGCTTCACAAGATAATCAACATCGGCACTTCTCTACTCAACAATCCTGCCACACCCTTTCCTGGAGTTCGTGAGACACTTACTACCTTGTACGACTCGGGGCGCTACAAACTTGCCTGCTTCACTAAAGGCGAACTGCTCGATCAGGAGAACAAATGCCGACGTTCAGGACTTTATCACCTGTTCCATCACATTGAAATCACTTCCGATAAGAGTGAGCAAGACTACATAAATCTCTGCACAAAACTTGGTATCAATCCTTCTGAGCTTCTCATGGTAGGCAACTCTTTCAAATCCGACATTCACCCCATTGTCACCCTCGGCGGCTATGGCATCTACATCCCATACAAGCGAATGTGGCAGTACGAACATCTTGAAGAGTACGAGCACGACCATGTCATCCAAGTCCAACAATTCTCTGACATTTTACAATATCTATAATCAACAAACAATGAGTAACAATCAATCATCTATTATCTCTCCCCTTCGAGGGATTTGGAGAGGAACTATTCTTACCATCATCTTTACTTCCATCAGCTACACTCAGCTTTCTGCTCAGGGATTTCGTAGGGAGCAGATGCCTGAAGGTTCATACTCCCCCGTAACAAACATTAATCGTGGAGGCTATCCACGTGTACTCAACGATGGTAGCGTCATGTTTCGCGTTAATGCTCCGCAGGCACAGCAGGTGCAAATAGACCTCGGTGGTACTAAATACAACATGCAGAAACAGGAAGGCGGCACATGGACAGTAACCACACGTCCCCAAGTGCCTGGATTCCACTATTATTCAATCATCATCGACGGAGTGTCTGTAGCTGACCCTGCCAGCCAGACCTTCTTCGGCTGTAGCCGATGGTCCAGCGCTATTGAAATCACAGAGAAAGGGATGGATGACTTTGAAGTGCAGGATGTACCCCATGGCGAAGTACGTACCATCTACTACTACTCCAAGGTCGAAGAATCATGGCGTCCTCTTATGGTCTATACCCCAGCAGGCTACAATGAGAGCCGTCAGCTGTATCCTGTGGTTTATATTCAACATGGAGGCGGTGAAGACCATCGTGGGTGGATGGAACAAGGTCGAACAGCCCAGATTATGGACAACCTCATAGCAGCCGGCAAAGCCGTTCCAATGATTGTCGTCAGTTCCAACAGCAATGTACAGTCGCGTAACGGAGGTATGGGTGGCGGATATAGCTGGCAAGGTATGCAGACCTTCCGCAGTGAAATGATCGATAACATCATCCCATTTGTGGAAAAGACCTATCGTGTACGTAAAGACCGCAAGAGCCGCGCCATGTGTGGTCTCTCGATGGGAGGAGGACAGTCCTTCTATATCGGCTTGCGTGATCCTGATGTTTTTGCCAATGTGGGCGTGTTCTCCACCGGTATGTTCGGAGGCATTTCAGGTGCATCTAACTTCGACCTCGAAACTGAAGTGCCTGGTATTTTGAGCGACACAAAGACATTTAATAAGCAGTTCGATGTGTTCTTCCTCAGTTGTGGAGAGCAAGATCCCCGCATCCAGTACACTCGCACTATCGTTCAGAAGATGCGTGATGGAGGAGTCGATGTCCGCTTCAATTCTTATCCAGGCGACCATGAGTGGCAAGTATGGCGCAAATCACTGCATGAATTTGCTCAATACCTTTTCAAATAGGAGAACAAAAGAGTGACAGAATCCCTCCAGGCTGAGGTGGTATTGAATTAGTCCTCTTTGCTTTTCTTCCCCGTGGTGGGAACTGTATATTATCAAAGGATGCGAAGCTCATGCTCCGCATCCTTTGTTATAGTTATCTTGGTTCGATGGTTGACCGATACCAGTCGTAGAGTAGTTTCACTCCGTCTTCTATCTCTACTCGGTGTGTCCAACCAAGTGAATGTAGCTTGCTTACATCGATGAGTTTACGCATTGTGCCGTCGGGCTTTGATGCGTCGAACTCTATTTCACCATCGAATCCGATGGTCTTGACTATCAACATGGCCAGTTCGCGTATTGTTAGTTCCTTGCCTGTGCCGACGTTGATGTGGCAGTTGCGGATTTCGCCTAACGAAGGAATAGCTCCACCTCTTCCGGTACTATGATTGCGGTCGATAGCTCCGTCGGTGCTGGCTCCATAGTGCACAGATGAGTATTTCTCTATGCCGATAATATCGCTGAAGTTCACGTTGAGCAGCACATGAACACTGGCATCTGCCATGTCTTCGCTCCAGAGAAATTCGCGTAGCGGACGGCCTGTTCCCCAAAGTTTCACCTTATTATCCGTAATACCGTAATACCGTAATACCGATAAGATGGTTTCGCGGTCGGCACTACCGTCGACACCCTCCACGGGCCGACTATTCATGTCTCGGCTTATTGCGTCCCAGTTTCCTTCGTGGATGAGCTTCGCCAAATAAATCTTACGCATCATCGCTGGCATCACATGGCTGTTTTCTAAGTGGAAATTGTCGTTCGGACCATAGAGGTTCGTCGGCATCACCGCGATGTAATTGGTGCCGTATTGCAGGTTGTAGCTCTCGCACATCTTCAGTCCTGCTATCTTGGCAATCGCATACTCTTCATTCGTGTACTCCAGCGGGCTGGTCAGAAGGCAGTCTTCTTTCATCGGCTGGGGTGCATTCTTCGGGTAGATACATGTGCTTCCCAGGAACAGCAGTTTCTTCACCCCATGGGCGTATGCTTCGCTGATGACGTTGCACTGTATCTTCATGTTCTTCATGATGAAGTCTGCGCGATAGAGGCTGTTTGCCATGATACCGCCTACAAACGCTGCTGCCAATACGACTGCATCGGGGCGTTCTGCGTCGAAGAACGACTTCACTGCATACTGGTCGGTCAAGTCGAGTTCCTGATGGGTTCTTCCCACAAGATTTGTGTAGCCACGGCTGATGAGGTTGTTCCATATCGCGCTTCCTACAAGCCCTCGATGCCCGGCAACATATATCTTACTACTTTTCTCTAACATCTTTAAAATATTTATTTCACAATTCCTTTCTCAAGATATTCAGCCAGATTCGTTCGTACTTTCGCTGCAATTCCCTCGCCAGCAACCTTCGCCATGTCGCTTTCCACCATGATTTTCACCAGATCCTCAAACGAAGTCTTCGACGGATTCCAACCCAGTTTCGCCTTTGCTTTCGTGGGGTCGCCCCAAAGATTCACTACATCGGTCGGGCGGTAGAAGTCCTCGCTCACACGTATCAGTTCCTTGCCCACCAGTTCCTTGCTGACATTGCCACGCACCTTGACACATACACCTACCTCGCGTAGTCCTTCGCCACGGAACTCAATCTCGATGCCCACATGCTTGAATGCGTAGTAGGCAAACTCACGGACACTGTGCTGCACACCCGTCGCTATGACATAATCCTCAGGCTTATTGTTCTGCAGCATGAGCCACATACATTCCACATAATCCTTTGCATAACCCCAGTCACGCAACGACGACAGATTGCCCAGATACAGACACGTTTGCATCCCCTGTGCTATGCGTGCAGCAGCCAGTGTTATCTTGCGTGTCACAAAGGTTTCTCCTCGTCGTTCGCTCTCGTGATTGAAGAGGATGCCCGAACAGCAGAACATATTGTACGCCTCGCGATACTCCTTGACAATCCAGAAACCATAGAGTTTCGCCACTGCGTATGGTGAGTAGGGATGGAACGGCGTGTTCTCGTTCTGGGGCACTTCTTCCACTTTGCCATACAACTCAGACGTCGATGCCTGATAGATGCGACACGTTTTCTCCAATCCGCAAGCACGGACAGCCTCCAGCACACGAAGCACACCGGTTGCATCGATGTCTGCCGTAAATTCGGGCGAGTCAAAGCTGACCTGCACATGGCTTTGTGCGGCAAGATTGTATATCTCATCAGGACGAACCATTCCAACCACCTTCACCAACGACATCGAGTCGCCTAGATCGCCATAGTGAAGATGGAACTGCGGGTGTCCCTCCAAATGTGCGATACGCTCACGATAGTCCACACTGCTGCGACGTATGATGCCGTGGACGTCATATCCTTTTTCTATGAGGAATTCGCTCAAGTAGCTGCCGTCCTGACCCGTAACACCCGTAATCAGCGCACGTTTCATGTCATTTACAATGAGAATCTTTTCTCCTAGTGCCTTCTCTAACAGCCCTATCGAACTGCCTGAGATTCCGACTTTTCCGGCAAACCAGCGCGAGATAACGGTCTCGTCTTTCCCGATCATACTGGCCAGTTCTCGCTGGCTGATTCCCCTGCGATTCATGATCGTCTTGAGGTTCTTAATGATGGTCTCGTCTTTCATAACAAAATGCTTTTATTACTTAGCGGCTGCAAAGTTACGAATTATTCCTGATACTTGACACGAAAAAATCAAACTATTTCATTACTTGACAATAATAATGTCAAACCTTTACTTTTCTTCCCTTTTCTTTTTATGTTCTAAAATTAATTCGTATCTTTGCGTGCCGAAAGTAATTCATGCGATGAATCACAATTCAAATATCCTCTATCCGATGCTGTTTGCCCAGAACCGCAAGACGCTGGTATGGGGAACAGAAGACTGGACCGTCAGTGCTGTGCCAGGTAGCGAGTCTGTCATAGAGAACGGACCGTGTGCGGGACGCCCGCTCCCAGAGATTATCAGCCTTCAGCCTCACGAAATCCTTGGCTATGAAGTAGCTCGTCAGCATGACTGCCAACTGCCATTGCTCACCAAGATTATTGATGCACGGCTCGACCTAAGCATACAAGTACATCCCAACGACGAAATGGCCCACCGCGAGCATCTGAAGAGAGGAAAGAGCGAAATGTGGTATGTGCTCGATGCCAAACCAGGCTCGTATCTCTATGCAGGGTTTAAGGAAAAAGTCAGTCCCGAGCAATACAAGCAGCGGGTAGCCGACGGTACCATTACAGATGTCCTTGCCCGTCATGAAGTCCGTCAAGGCGACATATTCTATCTCCCAGCCGGACGTGTTCATGCCATTTGCGGAGGCATCCGTCTGGCAGAAGTGCAACAATCGAGCGACGTCACCTATCGCATCTTCGACTACAACCGTCCTGGGCTTGACGGAAAGCCTCGTGAACTGCACACAGAATTAGCTGCGCAGGCCATCGACTATCACGTCTATCCCGAGTATCGAACAGAGCATCAGGAGATGATGAATGAGCGCGACAAATGTCTTGATACGCCTTATTTCAGTATACGCATCATCGAAGCATCAGTGCCTTTTCATCGCAATGTTGTCAAGTACGATTCCTTTTTCATCCTGATGAATCTTAGCGGTGACTGTCGCATTCGCGTTCGCAGCACAAACGACGAAGTGTTTCTACCTGAAGGAACATCATGCTTCATTCCGGCAGCCATTGCTGACTATGATATTATCCCGACAAAAGCAACAACCAAGGTGCTCGAGGCATTCATCAACAACCGTAAGTCGATTAAGAGTCTCATCTCCGATTTCTTACACTGGACATAACCAAATTTCAGGCATAATCCATCAAAAAACTTAAGTATTGATAAAATAATTATGCATTATGCATGATGAATTATAAAATATTTTGTAACTTTGCAGCCGATTTTCAATAGAAGTTACAATATGATGGTTCGGTAGCTCAGCTGGATAGAGCAACAGCCTTCTAAGCTGTGGGTCTTGGGTTCGAATCCCAACCGAATCACCGCTTTAAATGAACGATCACGTGAAAGGAAGTCTCACATGGGGCTTCCTTTTTCCATACCCTTACCCATACGTATTTCTATATAACTCTACTTGGCGAGGCAATCCCAAATATGCCTGAACATCTGGTTTTCAATGGGATTGTTTCCGAATGCTGATGGCAGATAACAATAACAAAGGATGCAGAGCATGAACTTCGCATCCTTTGTAAGTATAAACCGACAACCGCGGGAAAGAAAAGTAAAGAGGCCTAATTCTGGTCAGTACCGCCGCCGCTTGGAGGCGTGTTGCCGCCACCGTCTTGTGGTGAGTCTGTCGAACCATCGTCATCGCCACCAGTATCACCACCGCCGCCAGATGTGCCTTCGTCAGCATCGGCATCTTGCTGACCTTCAGCAGTCGGAACCTCTACGAAGCGGAATTCTTTCTCATCGTTCAGTCGGCTGGTCAGTTCTGCGGCAGGCTCGAACACCACGCTGATTTTAGCTCCAGCGCTTGTCACGTCCTTCTTTTCCTTCTGACTCTTGCCGCTCACCTTCAGCTTGAACGTACCCAGTCCGTCAATGCTCACTGCGTTGCCGTTCAGCAGTTCGTCGATGATACTCTGCGGGAAATCGGCAAACACGCCGTTGATTTCGCCCACCGAGAATGTGCTTCCGCGAGACATGCGCTTCGCCAACTGTGTCTCGTTCACTGTGGAAACTCGTGTCCACTGCGGGAAGTAGAGCGTGGACTTGTCCTGCGGGTTAATACCCTTTTTCTTAATCAATGAAATCATACTTCTTAAAGATTTGAATTGTTAATAATAAATGGATTTATAAAGCCATCCGTATCATTCGTTCAGATGATACGTATGATTTGCTCCGATGATACGTATGATTTGGTCGAATCATACGTATGATTGACTTCAATGATACGTATGACTGATTCCGACGATAAGTATGTCCGAATTCAATGATACTGATCAACTCTTGCTTCATGCCTTATCAATTAGAGGATTCATACACAATGTTGTGGTTATCCTTTCGAAAAAGAGGCAATGAGCACTCCTGATAATCAACTCCAATCCATAAGGGTTACGACACCCTAGCGTGATATTGTCGAATACCGCCAATGCTCACGCCTCATATTGAGAGTGAGCAGCAGCCTCCGTTTATCACGCTTATCGTTTAGTTGTCGTAATTTAATGGAATAGCGAAAAACTGATGGCTCGTTTCCGAAGAAGATATGTTTCGAATGCAAAAGTAATGAAAAAACAGCTAAGCAGAGCATTCACAGGAAGAAATCTACAGAAAACGCTTGAATTTTATTACTTTTCACCGATATTTGTATTGGAATCGAAGATTTTTATCTATATTTGCGATGAGTTTGGAAAGAAACAAGGCTTATTAAAATAATTTTATTTTTCTTATAGATGTTTTTTTCATATTCAATGATTAATAATAAAAAAAGAATCTATGAACAAGAAGTACACCAAAGAGGATTTATATAATCTAACATATAAAGACTATATATTGTTAATTTCAAAAGAATTAAACACTAAAGGATTCACAAAAGAAGATGGAGAATTGTATGAAGTTAACACAAACATGGAGGGTGGCTTTGTATCAGATTTTTCCGTAAATTTCATTTTGTATCTTACCAATAAAAATGCTATAGATTATTTAATAAAGATTGGCTTATTGAATAATGGCCGATGCCCATTAACAGGGCTTATGCTATTGCCCTCAACAACAATAACTTATACTTCTGAAAGAAACAAAACTATAAAATTTGATATTAGCAAAAAATATTATAATAAAAGAGATTGGGGATGCATAATCTCTGTTATATTAATTATTATTAGTATCATTATTGGAATTATTTTGGGGTTTAATTACATCGAATATATTGCAATAGGTATTGGGGTGTTAATAGCCATTAAATCCTTGATGCAAAGGTTTAAAGGAATAGGAAACTATTGGTATACGAGTGGTTTGGCAGATAAGATAGGAATAAACACTATTACATTATACCAAATCTTAAAAATCGAAAGGTCAAAAGAAGTGTTGGATTCAAATACTGCGTTTATGCATGGTATTTGCAAAGGAGATTTAAATGCATATTTACATCATTTTGAATAAAATAGACTATATAATATGATTCGATTATTAATTGGACTTGCAATTGTGATTTTGTTTATTGCTATCATGCTGAGGTTATTCAAATCCATACGAAAACCACAACAACCATATGATAAATTAACAAATGAACAACGATATGCCTTATATTTTTTGCTTGAGTTATTTAGCTCATTTGCAACAGAAAGCGATGGCTATTTTCTAAAGCATGATGCAATGACTTATTTGGAGAAAGCTAATTGGTATTTGGGACTAACGAGAAAGGAAGTAATCCAACATAGATCATCATATCAAGATTACAATAAGTTGTTAAAAATAATAAAATCCATTAACAACAATAAGCAGGCATTGAATTATATGGTTAATAATAGTTATAATCTTGTCCTACTTGCAGATGGCGAAAAGCGTAAAAAAGTTGAAGAGATATACTATAAACTATGGGAAAAAGAGTTGGGTTATTCGCATAATGAGATAAGAGCTATAATTAGTATTTATAGATTAAGGACAGAAATATAAAAAATGATTCTATACCATTTCGGGAGGATGCCGCCAAACGGCGCATCCTCCCGAATCATTATACCTTATTATATATATTATAGTCCCTTAAATGCCTCAGCAGCCTCAATCCATTAGAAAACCAACTAATATAAGGAAAAAGGCCACAAAACGTTCGGACTACATGCCCGAACGTCTTATTTTCAATGGGATTGCCTCCGGATGTCTTCGGCAGAAATCGTCTGTGTCGATGACCACCATTGCAAGGTATCCTCCCCCACCCGCTCCAGGCATCTTCCACGCCAGGACGTCGGGCATTGCCGAGTAACGGTCGATATACTGCTGAACAGTTCCCTGAATCATAGCGGGAAACATCGCCACTTGTGCTTCGAACGAAGCCCGATATGTTGCAGCAAAGTCGTCGAGATGCCTTGCAAGGATGGCGTCCCAACACGATGCGGCAGCTGCGGCAAGTGCCTCGACCTTCGGCTTTGTAATGTCCTTACCCTCTACCACCGAGCATCCATGACGGCGAGGCTCCATGGGAATCATGCAGAGATGGCTCTCCAGCCACTGCAATACGGTTTCGTCCTCACAGGTCTCAATGCGCAACGGCCAGAAGTGGTTATCATAATAATGGCGGCAAAGACCGGGAACACAGATGCCGATAGCGTCTTGTGCACCGCTGATGATACCGTCTTCTCGCTCCGGATGATTCTCGAAACAGAACACGAGCCGCGCCAATGTCTCAGGGTCCATATTCGGAAGCTGATAGGGCCAGATGCTCTTGATGATGTTGCGCGTCGAGGTGGAAAGGCCGCAACGCTCACGAATCTCGAACGAAGGTTCCAGCGAAATCGTAATGGCCCATCCGGGTGCGTGGCAGCTGACATAAGGCTGATCGATCCAAGTGCCCGCGATATCAAGTCGCGTAGGCAGCTGACACGGACTCTTCTTCAGTTCTGTGCTGCTCCGCGCTGCAAGTCCCTCGTGCGGATCACGCTGAAGAACCACATATTCCATACCGCGCTCCTCACAGACCCTACGTTTCTCCTCGCTTCCGCCATCACTGTTAACAACCAGAATATCCGGCTTCACGATGTCCAGCGTCGGCAGGAAATCCATCACGCCATGCCCTTGATTGATGAAGGCATCCTTCACATAGCGGATGCTTTTCACCATGAACAGACGCTCCTGCTCCGAATAAACCGTCTTGTGATTCTTGTAATGAAGGATGGTTTCATCAGAACCAATACCCACGTACAAGTCGCCATACTGAGCCGCCTGACGAAAGAACTCCACATGACCACTATGCAATAAATCATAGCAGCCACTCACAAAAACTTTCTTCTTGCTGTCCATCATACACCTTATTTATAATAATAAAGAAAAAGAGGAAGTCACGTCGGAACTCCCTCATGATTTAGAATATGCGCTGCGTCAGACGGAGATTGATGACGGGAAATACCGTAAACATCTTGGCAAAATCAACGGTTCTGCCCACAGAACCACGAATCTTCGGCAGGTCGTGAACGAGGTCAACGCCGTCATGCGTCACCAATTTCGGACTTCCGCCCCAGAACATCACACCCGCATCAAACGAAATCATCGTTTCGCTACCCTTGAATAAATGACCTCCGTAGCCAAAACCGATGTAAGGTTTGAACTTATTGATATACCCCTCCGAGTGAATCATATTGTCCTCTGCTGGCTTCACGAAATATGTCTCCCCTTTACGATAAACCACCTGGTCATCCTTCACTACATCATTCTTCAGCACGCCAAACGGAACGGCAATAAAGCCGTTACGAAGGGCTGATTGCTTGAGTTGGTCGGGTATGCTGACCGCTTCACCCTCCCATACAAAGATGTCACCGCCCTCTTTGAGCTTGTCAATCAGATGGTTATAAAGATTCACACTCAGAAGATTAGGCATGTCTTCCGTACGGTTATAAGCAGTAGCAAAATTCCTGTTACCGATGTAAAAACCCGCGGTAATATGCCAGCGACGATTCTTGAATGGGAAGACATCGACCATCAGTTTGAAGTTGTTATATTGCGGCACAGCCCACATCGACACCTCAGGCGATACATCACGGCCAGTCGTTTCTTTCAGCACACGCGCTGCTTTCTCAAAACTGGTCGTACCTTCAGTAGCCGGTTGTACATTCCCATTGTCATTATCACTATCGCCAGTCATCTCAAGTCCATACGTCATCTTCAACTTGATATGCGGGAAGAAAGCTGCACCTGCTCTTATCTGAACATACTCACCAATCGGCATAGCGAAATCAAATCCCAACCCCGTCGAGCCCACAGTAACAGAAGCATCCAAATGATTCAGGAAATTCTTCTTCTGCAAAACTGACGTTTGTGGAATGGATACGGGGAGACTGTCTTGAGCCGAAACCAAGACAGTCACACTCGCTAATACCATTGTGAATATCGTCTTTAGTATCACTTACCAGACCGTTTTTGGAGAGTTATAAATATTATTCGAACATACCCAAGTAGTGTTCAACCAATCCTTCGATGCGCTGTTTGTCTGTGAAATACTGATAAGTCGATACGTTGAGGTCGCAGCAGCACTCTTCATCACATACAATATTACCATGCTGATGCATCTGCAACATGCTTACCGTCCACATGTGGTTCACACCGTTCTCGATAGCATGCTTCAATGCACGGGCTTTTGTGTGTCCACTACAAAGGATGATGATTTCCCTAGCTGACATCACTGTTCCGACACCCACTGTAAGCGCCTGCTTTGGCACTTTGCGAATATCGTTATCAAAGAAACGACAGTTTGCCTGCAATGTATTTGTTGTCAGCGTCTTTACGCGGGTCTTACTTGTCAAACTACTTCCTGGCTCGTTAAAGGCAATGTGTCCGTCGGGACCAATACCGCCCATGAACAAGTCTATACCACCAGCATCTTCTATCATCTGCTCGTAATGAGCACACTCTTCGAGCAGATCAGGTGCGTTACCATTCAAGATATGTACATTCTCCTTCTTGATGTCGATGTAGTTGAAGAAATTATTCCACATAAAGCTGTGATAGCTCTCTGGGTGTTCTTCAGGAAGACCCACGTATTCATCCATGTTGAAAGTGATGACATTCTGGAATGATATCACGCCTGCTTTGTTCAAGCGGATCAATTCCTTGTACATACCCAGTGGAGATGAACCGGTAGGACATCCCAATTTGAAAGGTTTCTCTGCTGTTGGATTAGCTTCTAAAATTTTCTCTGCGACGAAGTGGGCTGCCCACTTTGACATGTCGTCGTAGTTCTTTGTAATTACAACTCTCATAATAACTTAATTTAAAAATTTTGTGTATATGTTGAATAAAAACTTTTGTTTTTTTGTCGTTTTTTATGCTTAATCATCCGAGATCGCATGCCTTAATCCCGTCTGAATATATCGCGAGTATATACTTTCTCTTGCACATCGTCCAGACATGAATTATATCGATTGGCAATGATGGCATGCGACTTCTCCTTAAAAGTCTTGAGGTCGTTCACCACCAATGAGCCAAAGAAACTGTCCCCATCATTCAGCGTGGGTTCGTAAATAATGACCTCTGCACCTTTCGCTTTGATACGCTTCATGATACCCTGAATCGCACTCTGGCGGAAATTGTCGGAGTTCGACTTCATCGTGAGACGATATACACCTATCACGCATTCTTTCTCTTTTGCCAAGTCCCATTGACTATTCTCTGCATAATACCCAGCTTTCTTGAGAACGGCATCTGCAATATAGTCTTTTCGCGTACGGTTGCTCTGTACGATGGCTGTCATCATGTCCTGCGGCACATCCTGATAATTAGCCAGCAACTGCTTCGTGTCCTTTGGAAGGCAATAACCTCCATAGCCGAAACTAGGGTTGTTGTAATGGGTGCCTATACGGGGGTCAAGCCCTACTCCACTGATGATAGCTTTCGTATCGAGTCCCTTGATTTCGGCATAAGTATCCAGTTCGTTGAAATAACTCACTCGCAGTGCCAAATAAGTGTTAGCAAACAGCTTCACCGCCTCTGCTTCTTTCATCCCCATAAACAGCGTATCTATATTCTCCTTCAAAGCACCTTCCTGTAGCAATGCAGCAAATTGCCGCGCATGCTTCTCTGCTTCTGGGTTACCGATAGCGGTGATGGCGGCATTCTCCTCTGTGAAGTTCTTATCATCAATATGGATGAGTTTCGGATAACCTACAATGATGCGTGACGGATAAAGATTGTCATATAATGCCTTCGACTCGCGCAAGAACTCTGGCGAGAACAGCAAGTTGAATTTCTTACCCTTCAGCTCTGGCTTATAAAGAAATTGAAGGGCATATTTCACAAATAGACTACGCGAATACCCCACAGGAACGGTACTTTTGATAACCATCACAGCATCAGGATTCACACTCAACACCAAATCAATCACCTCTTCCACATGAGATGTATCAAAGTAGTTCTTCACTGGGTCGTAGTTCGTTGGCGCAGCTATTACCACGAAATCAGCATCCTTATATGCCGCAGCACCATCGAGTGTAGCACTCAGATTCAAGTCCTTTTCTGCTAAGTACTTTTCTATATAATCGTCTTGAATAGGAGAAATCTTCTGATTGATTTTATCAACTTTGTCAGGCAATACGTCTACTGCCACAACTTCGTTGTGTTGTGCTAAGAGGGTAGCGATCGATAAACCCACATATCCTGTTCCTGCAACTGCTATTTTCATAAACACCTTAATTATATATACATCTATTTGCTTCTACTATTCAATGCTATTCACATTTTACAAAAACATGCAAAGATAAGGATAATACTTCACATATTTAATACCATTTTACAAAAAATTGACGAAAAAAAGGTGATTTTATTACAAAATTCAAAGAAATGCTTTCAATCATCAAAAAAAGTGGCTACCTTTGCAAAAAATTTCACGACATGTTAGAAAAGATACAAGCATTGCTGGCAGAGATTGACACTCTCGAAGCACATAGCGCAGAGGACATCGAAGCCCTGCGCATCAAATACCTTAGTAAGAAAGGAAGTATACCTGCTCTCATGGCAGACTTCCGCAACGTGCCTGCCGAACAGAAAAAGGAAGTAGGTATCAAAATCAATGAACTGAAAACCAAAGCATTCGATAAAATCAACTCTCTGAAGGCAGCGTTCGATTCTACTGACACTGATGCCGACGACATTGATATCACGCGCACAGCCTACCCTATTGAGTTGGGAACACGTCATCCGCTTACCATCGTTAGGAACGAAATTGTGGATATCTTCTCTCGTCTTGGATTCTCATTGGCAGAAGGACCAGAGGTAGAAGACGACTGGCATGTATTCGGTGCTATGAACTTCGCTGATGATCACCCTGCTCGCGATATGCAGGACACCTTCTTCATTGAAGCCAAACCAGATGTGATATTACGCACTCACACCAGTTCCGTGCAAAGCCGTGTGATGGAACACACTCAGCCGCCTATCCGCATCATCTGCCCAGGACGTGTTTACCGCAACGAAGCCATCAGTGCCCGCGCTCATTGCTTCTTCCATCAGGTTGAGGGATTATATGTTGATGAAGACGTCAGCTTCACAGACTTGAAGCAAGTATTGCTGCTCTTTGCGCGTGAAATGTTTGGCGAAGGCACTCAGATTCGTCTCCGTCCATCATACTTCCCATTCACAGAGCCATCAGCCGAGATGGACATTAGCTGTAACATCTGCGGGGGCGAAGGATGCAGTTTCTGCAAATACACAGGATGGGTAGAGATTCTCGGATGCGGAATGGTCGATCCTGCCGTACTCGAACTCAACGGTATCGATTCAAAGAAATACAAAGGTTACGCATTTGGCATGGGTGTTGAGCGAATCACAAACCTCAAATATCAAGTGAAGGATTTGCGCATGTTTAGCGAAAATGACACCCGATTCCTCAAAGAATTCGAGGCTGCGAACTAGGTTTTACAACTTTTTTCACGAAAAAGTAAAAAAAAAACGAAAAAAGCTTTGTCAGTTCAGAAAAATGTACTACCTTTGCAGTCGCAAATCGGAAGAGGAGCAAAAAAGGTGCGTTAGTTCAGTAGGTTAGAATACATGCCTGTCACGCATGGGGTCACGAGTTCGAGTCTCGTACGCACCGCAAGATGAAGGAAGCTTTGCTTCCTTTTTTTGTTCTACAGACCTAAGTATAATCATTAAGTTTAGAAGATACTATATATACTTATTATGCCTCTCGAAATCCTAAACATAGAAGACATTTCTGCCCATATACCAATAGCCTACTCTGAAGGAGGCGTAAAAGCGGGATTCCCATCACCAGCCCAAGACTATATGGACAAGACCATCGATTTCAATCGTGAGTTGATTACCCACAAGGCCACTACGTTCTGTACTCGGGTGTCGGGCGACTCAATGATTGACGCATACATCCATGATGGAGACTACCTGATTGTTGACCGCTCGCTCGAGCCTCATCACAACGACTTGGCTGTCTGTTTTATCGACGGTGAATTTACGCTCAAATATGTTGACGTACGTTCCGACGGAATCTGGTTGCGTCCCGCAAATTCTGAATACCCTTCCATCAAGGTGGACCCCGAAAGCGATTTCACCATCTGGGGCATTGTCACCTATTCCATCCATAAACGCCGATAATGTTTGCCCTTTGCGACTGTGACAGTTTCTTTGCCTCCTGCGAACGCGTCTTCCGTCCAGAGCTGTATGGCAAACCTGTTGTTGTGCTAAGCAACAACGATGGGTGCATTGTGGCAATGACCAAGGAAGCAAAAGCACTGGGACTAAAGCGAGGAATGCCGTTTTTTCAAGCTAACGACCTCATTCGCCAGAACAACGTCAGCGTATTTTCGAGCAACTACACACTCTATGGCGACATATCGGCTCGTGTCATGCAACTTATTGCTGAAGAGACAGGCGACATTGACATCTATTCCATCGATGAAGCTTTCTTCGGCATAGACGGATTCAAGCCCGACATGCTCCATGAATCGCTTGTCAACTTACGCCGCAAGATTTACAAAGGGATTGGAATACCTGTGTCGATTGGTGTGGGACCCACACGCACATTGGCTAAAGTGGCATCACATTTCGCGAAGAAAATACCAGGCTATCATGGAGTATGTATCATCGACAATGATGAGAAACGCCTCAAGGCTTTGCAGCTGTTCCCTGTGGGCGATGTGTGGGGAATAGGCAGGCAGTTCAGAAAGAAACTCGAGTATTACGGAATAACGACTGCCTATGATTTTCAAAACAAGCAGGAATCGTGGATAAGCCGTCTTTTCAATCTTCCAGGCGTTCGCACCTGGAAAGAACTGCGGGGCATACCCTGCAAAGACATCAGTGAGCTGCCCGAGAAACAAAGTATCTGCACCAGCCGTTCGTTCGGAGAGATGGTTACAGAATGGGACAAGATGGTGGAAAGTGTAGCCAACTTCACCGCCTCATGTGCTCGGAAACTCAGGACACAGCACACGGTGGCTGGCAGTCTCACGGTTTTCATTCTCACAAACCGATTTCGTGAAGACTTGCCGCAATACATGAACAGTACTACCATACAATTCATCACACCCACCGACTCCACCCTCCTCCTTACGAAATATGCCATTTCCGCTCTGAGCATCATCTGGCGCAAAGGCTTCCATTACAAGAAATGCGGGGTCATCCTCTCCAACATCAGCACCAATACAAGTATTCAGCAAAACCTGTTCGATACCACCGACCATGTGAAACAGCAACAACTCACACGGGCTATCGATGCCATCAACAAGAAGGAAGGTACAGATACGGTACACCTAGCCGTTCAAAGCGAGTCGTTCAGCAAGTGGAATCTGAAACAGGAGCACAAATCGCCCTGCTACACCACCAACATCAAGGATGTCTTGGTCGTGAAGGCATAGTCTAGTGGCTTATCGAATGTCAACTCCTCTTGGCGAATGTGAGCTGGCTAAATATAAGGCATGACGTAATATGCGATGAACAGGACTGCCAATATGTATTGCGCAATGTTGAGTTTCTTCAGCTGTCCTGTCACCAGGTTCAAGAACACATACAGAATCAGCCCTATCATAATGCCGTCGCTGATGCTGTTGGCAAGTGGCATCATAATCATCGTGAAAAAGGCAGGTATTGCTTCTGAGTAGTCATCCCATTTTATATCCCTGACAGGAGAACACATCATGACTCCCACAATGGCAAGCACAGGACCTGTTGCCGACGACGGGATAGCCAGGAATAATGGAGAGAAGAACAATGCCAAGGCAAAACAGGCCGCAATAGTGAACGATGTAAGACCTGTGCGTCCACCTACTGCCACTCCTGTGGTGCTCTCGATGTAGGTGGTTGTAGTAGTCGTTCCAAAGCATGCTCCTGCGGTGGTTGCAATTGAATCTGCCATGAAAATCTTTGACAGGCCATCCACCTTTCCCTCTTCGTCAATCATACCAGCCTTCACACTCACTCCGACAACTGTTCCCATTGTGTCGAAGATGTCGATGAAAAGGAAGGTGAACACCACGATAAGCATATCAAGTGAGAAGGCTTGCTTCCAATCGAAATGGCAGAAGATAGGGTCAATCGACGGAGGGGTGGCAACAACTGCATTGAGCTGTGTTACACCCATCGGAATACCAATGACGGTGGTAATAAGGATACCCAAGAGCAAACCGCCCTTCACGTTTTTCACTACCAATGCGCTGGTAATGAAGAATCCGATAATGGTCAGTAACACCTTTGGATCATTGAATTCTGCCAAAGCCATTGAGGTGCCGTCTTCGTTGACGGAGACAACGTGAGATGTCTGCAGGCCGATAAAAGCAATATACAACCCGATACCTACACCAATAGCATTCTTCAGCCCTAACGGGAAAGCATTGACGATGGAGTCACGCACCTTGGTGGCTGAGAGGATGATGAAAATGATACCTTCAATCAGAATGGCAGTCAGTGCAAACATCCATGAATACCCCAAGCCTATACATACCGTATAGACAAAAAAAGCATTCAGACCCATACCTGGCGCAAGTCCAAAAGGTTTCTTAGCATAGACCGCCATCACCAGCGTTCCGAAGATGGCTGCCAAGGCTGTTGCCGTAAAGACGGCATCCACCGGCATACCTTGGTCTTCACCGAGCACTCTATTCAATTCACCAAACAGCCTTGGATTGACTGCAAGTATATACGCCATCGTCAGGAAAGTAGTGACGCCAGCCAGTAACTCTGTTTTGACTTTATGCTCCGACGAATCGAAGCCGAATAATAGCTTTAACATAATCTATTTATTTGCTGTTCTTAGAAATCCCATTTCACTCCCAGACACGGGTTACACTTGAAGCCGTCATAGGTTCCGAAGTCGTTTGACAACTCAATCTCACCACCAACATGAAGGTTCTCACAGCCGAAATGACGACCCACATTATACCATAACTGCGGCTCTGTGATGAAGGTGGTAGATTTAGCAACAACTGTACCGTCATCCTTGAATCCTACATGGTCTTCCCACCAAAAGTCGGCAAAGCCAGAGAAAGCAAGACCTTGAACGCCGAACAAGTCGTTCATGCCCCATACCGCCGTTAACTGCATGGGCAAGTCACTTTTCCCGTGAGCAATCGTCTTATAGAGCACCTGCAGCGTGAGGGTGTTCTTGAAGTCAGAGCTATGCATGAAATAATTCACGCCAAACAACCATGCGTTATTGATGGAATACCCCTTATACACGCCACCATTGTATTCTACGTGAAGACTTAGGGGAGCAAACTTCGTGTCCTGCCAGAAGTTGAGACCACGAGCAATCTCGAAGTACGTACCACTCGGAGCATCGTCGGCACCATCCTTCGTACGGGTCTTGAAGTCGTGGTCAATAAAGAAGAATGTATCACCCCACTTGTCCTGCTTAAACATCTCAAACGTTGTCGTGATCTGCTTACGGTCTTTCCCAAAATCATAGAACACCTGCAGATTGGTCTGAGCCTTAGCTCCCAATGCCATGAAAGAGACAATAGCGAATGCGAATAACTTTTTCATTTGGTAAGTTTTTTTTTAAGTTATTATTAAATAATTTTATTTTTTGATGCAAAAATACTACTTATTTTGTTAACTTGTTTCTTTTCTTTGAAAAAATTGGCAATAATATGTTATTTTTTATTGTTTTCATGTTTAAATGAAAATTAAAAATGCTAAATTTGCAACGTCATTATATGAAAGAAACTATGAGTAACAATCTAAACAACAATGGTATACGCGATGCCCGTCAATTGGGCTATCCTAAAGTATTTCTTCTTGGCGCCCAACATATGTTCGCCATGTTTGGTGCTACAGTATTGGTTCCTGTTCTTTGTGGTCTGCCTGTATCTACAACCTTGTTACTTGCAGGTATAGGTACATTGATTTTCCATATAATCACGAAGTTGACGGTTCCGGCTTTTCTCGGTTCGTCGTTTGCGTTTATCGGAGGATATCTGTCTGTAAAGTCAGCAGGTGTAGAATTAGATATGAGCGAAGAACTGGCGCTCGATTATGCTTGTATCGGTGTGTTCTTTGCTGGATTGGTTTACTTTGTTGTCGCTATGTTGGTGAAGTTGTTCGGAGTAGGCAGGGTGATGCGTTTCTTTCCGTCTATCGTTACTGGCCCTATTGTCATCTCCATAGGATTAGTCCTCTCCGGTTCTGCCATTACCAATTGCCTGACCAATTGGCTGGTTGCGTTGACTGCTGCTCTTACCGTTATTGTCGCAAATATATGGGGTAGGGGATTTGTGAAGATTATCCCGATTATTTTAGGTGTCGTTGCATCATACGTCTTGGCTATTTGTTTGGGAGAAGTCGATTTCACTCCTCTGCATGAGGCAGCATGGATTGGATTACCTTTCAAGTACGAGACTACCGTTTTGGCAGTATTCGACGACCCTGACTATTCATTCATGGCCTCCTCCATCCTTGCCATTATACCTATTGCCATTGCAACCATTGTGGAGCATATAGGTGATATATGTGCCATCTCTTCAACTGTAGGTACTGACTTCCTGAAAAAGCCAGGATTGCATCGTACCCTTATAGGTGACGGCATAGCAACAGCTATTGCATCACTCTTCGGTGCACCTGCCAATACCACATACGGAGAGAACACAGGTGTGTTGAACCTTACTCGAGTGTTCGACCCTATGGTCATCCGTTTGGCTGCCGTTTTTGCTATCGTTATTTCCTTCTGCCCTAAGTTTGCAGAACTCATTCACTTGATGCCGGCAGCTACCATCGGAGGTGTGTCGCTTATTCTCTACGGAATGATTTCGGCTGTGGGTATTCGCAATCTCGTTGAGACGAAAGCCGATTTGACCAATTCGCGTAATATCATTATCGTAGCAGCCATCCTCGTGCTCGCCATCGGTATCAAGTATGGAGCAAACGACTTGGTTGCAGTCGGCAATATCAAACTTTCAGGCCTTGCTATTTCTGCCATTGCAGGTGTATTGCTGAATGCAATCCTGCCTCGCGACCGTAGTAATATTGAAGAACAGGAAGCATCATCCAATAAATATGAGTAAATTTTCGAACAATACCCCCCATTGGCGGTGCTTCGCTCATCCTCTATGGTATGATATCTGCGGTTGGTGTGCGTAATCTCGTTGAATCAAAGTCCGACCTTACTAATTCGCGCAATGTCATCATTGTTGCCACTATCCTTGTATTGGCTATTGGCATCAAGTACGGAGCAAATGATATGTTTCGTCTAGGTAATTTCAGTCATTCTGGTCTTGCTGTGGCTGCAATAGTTGGTGTAATTATGAATGCTGTTCTCCCAAAGGCAAAAAAACGTGGATGATTAAGCATGTTTTGAGAATTTTAGTGTTTTTTAGATGTTCTGCCGGACGATAATGTTACGGTCGACACCCCCTCGATTTATGACCTAAAATGCAAAATCGGGGCTTTTTCGCACGAATTTGGGCGTCTTGACTTTTTTAAACGCAAAAAAAATTGCGGATGTCGGGAAAATAACTTACCTTTGTGTGTGAAACGTGAAAATCGAAAGAAATTAAAATAGTAACAATGGATCAGCAAGACAGAATTATCAAAGTGGACATCAACGAAACGATGAAGTCTTCATACATCGACTACTCTATGTCGGTGTTATGTTGACCTCTATCTTCCCTATTGAGCCGGCTGATATTCCTTTTTGAGTCAGCTGAATGTCCCTAACTATTAATACTTTATACCTTAGACTTTAGACATTACACCTATTAAGCAAGATATCAATAACCTATAACCAATAACCTATAACCAATAACCTATAACCTATAACCAATAACCTATAACCAATAACCCCTATTAACCTATTAAGCTAGCAAAGGGGGGGGGCAAAATTTGAATCGATTCAAATTTCTGACAGTATAAATAGCGTGACTTTTTCGTATCTGTCTATTGTTTGAGTACGACTTCAACAGATGTGTCTATTGTTTCAGCTAATGAAAGGGAAAAAGTGTCTAGAAAACCAGAAAAAAATATACCCCCAAAAACCGTGAGTTAACTCAAATCATCGATCGAGTTAACTCAAAAGACAAATCGAGTTAACTCACGCTATTTTGGGGCTCACTAGTAAAAACCTGTGTTTATTATTTGAATAAAAAAACCAGCGGACAAAAAGAGGACAAAGGGGGGGCTCGTTTAGCGGTCAGTGAGTCTTTTTACATTTTACATTCTACATTTTTATTCTACCAATTCCACATCGTATTTTGTTTATTTTTTCTTTTCATCATGGCATAGTCCCATAGGGATGGATGTTGTGACTGGAGCCTTTTATCTGGGAACTTATTCACAAGAAAAAGTATGCAAGAACGACATGAGGGACGTTAGTCCTGACATGATGGAAAGCATTTTATTTGTATTTGTCAAAATCGACACAGGAATTTGCAGATGAGCCGATTTTTGGGGGGGGGCAATTAGATGACTGCATTTCCCTTTTGAATCGGTGGGCCGCCCCAGTGCTATTAATACTTTACACCTTAGACCTTTGACCTTTGACCTTAACCTTAACTTTTGACCTTAGACTTTAGACTTTAGACTTTAGACTTTAGACCTACTAACCTTAATAACCAATAACCTATAACCCATAACCTTTACCCCCTATTACCCTATTAAGCTACTAAGCTATTAACCTACTAAACTAAAAAAACAATAACCCATAACAAATAACCATTATAAATATCATTTTTTCCTCATTTTGTTTGGTGGATTAACAGAAATGATTTATCTTTGCGGTGCATTCTGCAAAGAGTGCAAGACATATTGCTCATTTGCTACTCGAATTAGGCCCTCGGATGTAAAAGAGCAATTACTATACACATGAGACTTGCAGTTAGTGCAGGTTTCCCATAGTGTATAGTAGGTTGGCCTAAACCTGAGTAGCGTATGGTGATGACCTGCGCTTTTCTTTGTTTATAAGTTAGTGCAGCATGAAGAATGAAGTATTAACTCATAAAAAATAACAATATGAAAAAACTAGTACTTTTTACACTCTTGACGATGCTGATATCTCTCTCTGCATTTAGTCATGACATTCAGGTAGCGAATAGTGATGGTGTGACTATCTATTACAACTGGACAAACAACAAAACAGAACTGTCTGTCACCTATCTTGGTAGTGATCTCGATTGGCGTTTCAACTCAGAAAGATACACAGGAAAGGTCGTTATTCCAGAAAGTGTTATTTACGATGGAAAGACCTATTCTGTGACAGAAATTGGCTTTAATGCTTTCACGGATTGCACAGGATTGACCTCCATCGAGATTCCCAATAGCGTGACTAGTATTGGTATGGAGGCTTTCTCTGGTTGCACAGGCTTGACCTCTATCGAGATACCCAAAAGTGTGAGGGGCATTGGGAAAGATGCTTTCAAATACAGCAATTTGTACAAAGTAATTCTCTGCAATTCCTTAGTTTCTGTTGATTTCTATTATGATTATTCTTTAGTGGATCTCTTTGGAACAAAGGTGAATGAATATATAATACGCGATGAAGTTACTCGTATCGGAGACTATGTTTTCGCTGGTTGCACAGGACTGACTTCCATCGAGATTCCAAATAGTGTGACAACCATTGGTGAATGTGCTTTCGCTGGCTGCTCAGGATTGACATCCATCAACATTCCCAACAGTGTGACCAGCATTGGTTGGGATGCTTTCGGGGGCTGCACAGGTTTGACTTCTATCGAGATTCCCAACAGTGTGACAAGTATTGGGAACTATGCTTTCAGTGGCTGCACAGGACTGACTTCTATCGAGATTCCAAATAGTGTAACAAGTATTGGGGACAGGACCTTCTATAATTGCACAGGACTGACTTCCGTTTACTTGGATTGCAGCAGTATTAGTACTTTTTTTGATGGTTGTATTTGGTTTGATGGATGCACATCCATTAAAGAAGTCACGATAGGAAAACATGTGATGCATATAGGTTTTAGTGTATTCTCTGGCTGCACAGGACTAACGTCTATAAAAGTAGAAGAAGGCAATCCCAACTATGATTCAAGAAATAACTGCAATGCCATCATAGAAACGTCAACGAATACGTTGATAGCAGGATGTAATAGTACCGTTATTCCCAACAACGTGACAAGCATTGGTGTTTTTGCTTTCGAAGGCACAGGATTGACTTCCATCGAGATTCCTAACAGCGTAACTAGTATTAGTTACGGGGCTTTCTACCGCTGCGTAGGCTTGACTTCTATCAAGATTCCCAATAGCGTGACTAGCATTGACGGAGAGGCTTTCAAGGGTTGCACAGGATTGACTGACATATATTGCTATGCAACGATCGTGCCTGCAACAGTAACTTATGTTAGTATTTTCGAGGACACCGAAATAAATAATATCACGTTGCATGTACCTGCAGCTTCCATTGATGCTTATAGAAAAACAGCACCTTGGAATGGTTTTAAGACTATCGTGGGAATCTCAGAAACCGAACCATCAACATTCCAATTGATATATATGATAGATGGTGTAGAGTATAAAACCTATATAGTTGAAGAAGGAGCTTCCATTACTCCAGAAAGTGCACCCACTAAAGAAGGGTACACATTCTCAGGATGGGATTATGTACCTACAACTATGCCTGCAGAAGATGTTGTTGTCAATGGAACATTCACTATTAATAGTACTGAGCAGGAAACTGAAGATAACGCAATCTATGCAGAAGATGTGACAGGATTTGTAGGGTCAAAGATAGTTTTGCCGATTGTGATGAATAATACCGAGGACATTATTGGTCTGCAGTTTGATGTGACTCTGCCTGAAGGTGTGAATGTAGAAATAGATGAAGACGATGAATACATGTTTACTTTGACGAACCGTGCCACCTCAAGTCATAACGTCATTGCAAATAAACTGGGCGATGGTCGCTATCGTGTGCTTGTGTCTTCCATGCAGAACAGACAATTCAAAGGTAGTGAAGGAACAGTGATGGAGGCTATGCTTGCAATTCCAAAACACATGGCTGCTGGTGAATATCCTGTTACGATATCCAAAATAGAAATGAGTACAGCTCAAAACATTGCAATACGTCCTAATGCTTTTGTATCAAAGCTAACTGTACGTGATATTATGCCAGGTGACGCAAACGGTGATGGCACGGTTTCCGTGACCGATGTTACAATGACCATTAGCCACATTCTTGGCCTGACTCCCGAAGGATTCATAGCGGAAGCAGCCGACGTGAATGGAGATGGAAGTATTTCAGTAACGGATGTGACAATACTAATTGATATGATATTAAAACAAAAATAAGTATTAACTCATAAAAAAAAGAAAAGGAAATGAAGAAGACAGTATTTCTTATCATGGGGCTGCTGGTCGGAATGTCTGCATTAGCAGACGACGGAATCAAGGTTAATCCTCTGACCATCGCTCAGGGTGAGACAGCAGATTTCGAGATTATGTTTGAGAGCGCAGAGGCAAAGTATGTAGGTTATCAGTTCGACGTAAATGTAGAAGGTCTGGACTTTGACATCGACCTCGAAGAGGAAGAAGGGTATGATGCAGGTAATGCCCTTGCAAAGAGCCATACGATAGCAGCCTCATTAGTGGACGATTCCTACCGTTTTATCTGCACCTCATTGAAGAATGCCACGATCAAGGCAGGTAGCAACGTGCTGATGACCATCAGCCTCAAGGCAGGTGCAGGATTGGAAGCAGGTACATACAAGGTAAAGATTTACAACATCGAGTTCTCTGACGGCAAAAGCAAGTTCGCATTTGCTCCAGTAGAGGCATCAGTTATCGTGACCGTACCTACTGCAATCAAGAACCTCACCCCATCCCTCTCCCAAGGCGAGGGAGAAATATACAATCTCCAAGGTCAGCGTATCTTCACTCCCCATAGAGGGGGAGATGGAGGTGGTCTTCAAAAGGGCATCAACATCGTGAATGGAAACAAGGTGATGGTGAAGTAACAGCCCCCCTCTTATTCCCCCTTTTGGAAAATGAAATAATTATAAAATTTAAAAATGTAAGTACGTTAGGGGGAAGATGGAAAAGGGAAGGGAACTGGAAAACCAATATACAAGCAAGTGGTGCTGGCTGAAAGGCTGGCACCATTTGTGTGTAAGGTGGAAGATGGCGACAGAAATGATGTAACCACATGAACAGACATTGGGGCAATAATAGTATTTGTCAGCCCAATGAATAGTTTGCGGAATTTAAGGCTTATTAAGAAGTTTTAAGGCTTTCTTGTGTTGCACTCGATACCCCCTCGATTTTGAACCCAAAATGCAAAATCGGGGCTTTTTCGCACGAATTTGGGCGTCTTGACAATATTTAACGCTGAAAATTTTGTGGATATCAAGAAAATGTCTTAACTTTGTAGAAAAATAGGGGAATCCCTATTTGTCACTGCTAAACTAAGATTGAATTTAAACATCGAATAATAAAAAGAAATTAATATGGTGGATCAGCAAGACAGAATTATCAAAGTGGACATCAACGAAACGATGAAGTCTTCATACATCGACTACTCTATGTCGGTGATTGTTGCGCGTGCGTTGCCTGATGTCAGAGATGGATTCAAACCTGTTCATCGTCGTATCCTTTTCGATATGATGGAACAGGGTATTACCTCGGATAAAGCGACAAAGAAGAGTGCACGTATCGTGGGTGACGTGCTCGGTAAGTATCACCCACATGGTGATTCCTCAGTTTATGGAGCATTGGTACGTTTGGCTCAGCCTTGGGCGATGCGTTACACACTGGTTGACGGACAAGGTAACTTCGGATCTGTCGACGGTGATGGAGCTGCTGCAATGCGTTATACTGAGGCACGACTCACCAAGTTGGGTGAGGTCATGATGGATGACTTGTATAAGGATACAGTGGACTTCCAACCTACTTACGATGACTCAAATACAGAGCCTACTGTGCTTTCAACCAAGATACCTAACCTGCTCGTAAATGGTGCTACAGGTATCGCAGTAGGTATGGCTACCAATATCCCGACTCATAACCTCGGTGAGGTGATTGACGGATGTGTGGCTTATATCGACAACCCAGACATCGATACGGATGGATTGATGCACTATATCAAAGGTCCTGACTTCCCTACAGGTGGTATTATCTGTGGCGTGGATGGCATCCGTGAGGCTTACGATACAGGTCGTGGACGTATCGTGATCCGTTCAAAGACTGAATTTGAAACAGATGGTCAGCACGAGAAGATTATCGTGAACGAGATACCTTATAATGTCAATAAGTCAGAACTCATCAAGCGTATTGCCGACCTCGTCAACGAAAAGAAGATTGAGGGTATCAGCAATGTGAACGATGAATCGGACCGTGAGGGTATGCGTATCGTGATTGACTTGAAGCGTGATGCCAATTCGAACGTGGTGCTCAACAAACTCTACAAGATGACAGAATTGCAGAGTAGCTTCAGCGTGAACTGCATCGCCATCGTACGCAAACGTCCAAAGACTTTGACCCTCAAGGACTGCATCAAGGAGTTCGTTGACCATCGTCACGAGGTAACCATCCGTCGTACGAAGTTCGACAAGAAGAAAGCAGAGGAGCGTGCTCATTTGCTCCAGGCACTCATCATTGCGAGCGATAATATCGACGAAGTGGTACAGATTATCAAGTCATCAAAGACTCCTCAAGAGGCTCAGACCCGATTGATGGAACGCTTCGGATTCGACGAGCCACAGGCTAAGTATGTAGTCGATATGCGTCTGAGTCAGCTGACAGGTCTGCAGCAGGAGAAGTTGCATGCAGAGTATGACGAGCTGTTGAAGCTCATCGAATACCTGCAGCAGATTCTCGACGATCCTGAACTCTGTAAGAAAGTGATGAAGGATGAACTGATTGAAGTGAAGGAGAAATATAGTGACGAGCGTAAGACCGTCATCGATCCTCGTGGTAGCCAGAACTTCAACCCAGAAGACTTCTATGCTGACGATGCGTGCGTAGTCACTATCTCACATCTTGGATACATCAAACGTACACCGCTCACAGAGTTCCGTACGCAGGCTCGTGGTGGAGTAGGCAGCAAGGGCGGTAGCGCTCGCGACACCGACTTCATTGAGCACATCTATCCGGCTACAGGACATAACACCATGATGTTCTTCACCCAGAAGGGACGTTGCTATTGGATGAAGGTTTACGATATTCCAGAAGGCGGTAAGACTTTCAAGGGACGTGCTGTGCAGAATATGCTCAACATCGACTCTGACGATAAGGCTACGGCTTTCATCTGCATCAAGAACATAAACGATCAGGAGTTTGTAAACAACCACAACCTCATGTTCTGTACCAAGTTGGGTGTTGTCAAAAAGACAGCATTTGCCAACTATGCCCGTCCACGTACCACAGGTATTATTGCCATCAACCTCAACGAAGGCGATATCGTGAAGGATGTGCTCCTTACCAGCGGAACAGACGAAATCATGATTGCCAGCCGCGAAGGACGTGCCATCCGATTCGTAGAGAACACCGTTCGCGTCATGGGACGTAGTGCTACAGGTGTACGTGCCCTCAAGCTCAATGGTCCTGAAGACGAAATCGTAGGTATGATTTCACTCCAGAAGCCAGAAGGCTTTAGCGAAGAGGAAATGGCAAACGACCCAACGATACCTACCGTACTCGTCGTCAGCGAAAACGGTTATGGAAAGCGCAGCTCAATCTTCGACTACCGCATCACCAACCGTAACGGAAAAGGAATCAAGACCCTCAACATCACAGAAAAAACTGGCAAGCTTATTGCTATTAAGAGTGTAACGGACGATGACGACCTCATGATTATCAATCGCAGCGGTATAGCCATCCGTCTGGCACTCAAGACAGTACGCATCCAAGGACGTAACACTCAAGGCGTAACCCTCATCAACCTCAAGAAGCGCAACGATGCCATTTCGAGTGTCTGCAAGGTAGAGCACGAAGAAATAGAGGGCGACGATGAGAATACCGTTCCCGATGCCGACGGACAAATCAATATGACCTATAAGGAAACTCCAGAAACGGAGCAAACCAATAACGAGACAAATCAAGAAAATCAGTAACCCATTAAATTGAATAATTATGAAAAGACTATTATTCATCTGCACGATGTTAGCAGCATGCTCAACATTGTTCGCACAAAAGTATGCAGTGATCGATGCCAACAACACCCTCACTGAAGCTTGTCGTGACTCACGTAACATCGACTACAGGCTCGTCAACAAAGCATGGAGTGATATTCAGCAGTGTATGACCAACGAGAAGAGTAAGGATTATTACGACACATGGAGAGTGGCAGCCAAAATCAAGAACATCCTAACCTACAAACTCTATCAGGATGGACAAAAAAGCACTCTCGACACTCTGCAGTATTTCGGAGGATTGAGCGACATCCTTTCGTACTACTCAAATGTTGAGAAATGTCTTACAACACCAAACGAGAAGGGTAAACTGCCCGTGAAGGAAGCTGAATACAAGGAAATCCACCAGGATATCCTGCAGCAAGCAACCTCCATGCGTTCGCAGATTCTTACCGGAGCTTGCGCAATGGTGAACGGACACCCCGAAGGAACAATGAAGTTTCTCGACCAATACTTCCAGACCTTCGACGACCCATTGTTCAAGGAGCTGAACCTCAACGAGACCGACACACTTCGCGAAAGTGCCTATCTCTATTACGGTATGGCTATGAAGAACAAGGCCGTTACTTGGGAAGATACAGTGAAGTATCTCGACTGGTACGAGAAAGTACTTGCATCGCCAACCTATGGCAACTACACTTGCGTAGAGCTGATGAACACGTACAAGGATCACGGTGATATGGAGAAGTGGGAAAAGTACTGCCGCTATGCAGCTGAGCACTACAACGATGTACAGTTCCCGAAACTCCTTGTGCAGGAAAAAGTCCGTCAGGACAAGAACGATGAAGCCTTGAAACTTTGCGACGAAATGGCAAAACTCTACCCACAGGAGATTTATTTCGTCGAGACAAAGGCGCTGATGGTATTCAACGACAAGAAATATCGCGAAGCCATCGATATCTTCAAGAAACTCATCGAGATCGACCCGACTTACGGACGTGCATGGACTTCACTCGGCACTTGCTACTATCAGATAGCAATGGAAAACAAAAACAACATTCCAGAGTGTAAGAAATGGCTCAACGAAGCGATTCCTTGCTATAAGAAGTCAGAGGAAGTTGAACCTGATAATCCAATACTCTGGGGCAACTATCTCTATCGCTGCTATCATGCGTTGTCCGACAAGGCCAACGAACAGAAGTATGCAAAGTACAAGGATGCATAGTTCATTCCCACAATACATTTCTCTCATAGAAAAAGCGCATGACAAACAATCATGCGTTTTTTTTGTACTTTATCTTTGTCATGTCAAATCTTTATTGTAGCTTTGTAGTCGGAAATTAACTAACAACGAATTATGAGGAAATTATTATTGACACTCGCTTTGGCACTCTCGACTTGTGTTGCATGGGCACAAAAGGGAACATTTGAAGCCGGTAAGGGAACCTTCTTACTCAACGGAAAGCCTTTCATCGTGAAGGCAGCAGAAGTACACTACCCACGTATTCCACGCCCATATTGGGAACATCGCATCCAAATGTGTAAGGCACTTGGTATGAATGCTGTATGTATCTACATCTTCTGGAACATCCATGAGCAGCAGGAAGGTCAGTTCGACTTCACGGGCAATAGTGATGTCGCAGAGTTCTGCCGTCTGGCACAGAAAAACGGCCTTTATGTCATTGTACGTCCAGGTCCATACGTTTGTGCCGAGTGGGAAATGGGCGGTCTGCCTTGGTGGCTGCTAAAGAAGAAGGACATCAAGCTGCGTGAGCGTGACCCTTATTTCATGGAGCGAGTGAAGATCTTCGAAGAGAAGGTGGGCGAACAACTCCGTCCACTGACCATTCAGAACGGAGGTCCCATCATCATGATTCAGGTTGAGAACGAATATGGTTCGTATGGTACAGATAAGCCTTACGTGAGTGCCATCCGTGATTGCCTACGTGGCATCTATGGCAAAGAATTGGCGCTCTTCCAGTGCGACTGGAGCAGCAACTTCGAGCAAAATGGTCTGGATGACCTCGTATGGACCATGAACTTCGGCACAGGAGCAAATATCAACGATCAGTTCCGTCGTTTAGGCGAACTTCGTCCTGATGCACCAAAGATGTGTTCTGAGTTCTGGAGCGGATGGTTCGACAAGTGGGGAGCTCGCCATGAGACCCGTCCTGCAAAAGATATGGTGGACGGGATGGACGAGATGCTCTCGAAAGGTATCAGTTTCTCGCTCTATATGACTCACGGAGGTACTTCATTCGGTCATTGGGCTGGAGCCAACTCTCCTGGCTTTGCACCCGATGTGACCTCTTACGATTACGACGCCCCCATCAACGAATACGGTCTCGCTACACCTAAGTTCTGGGAATTGCGCACCATGATGCAGAAATACTCAGACAAGAAACTCCCCGCTGTTCCCAAGGCTCCGATGCCTATCATCACCATTCCAAAGTTCAAGCTGACGGAGTTTGCACCCCTCATGATTTCGATGGACAATCCTGTCGAGGGAAGTCTGAAGACGTTTGAAGAGATGGACATGGGCTGGGGTACGATGGTTTACAAAACGATGCTGCCAGAAATCACCTCCGAGAGCGTCCTCTCCGGCGAGTTCCACGATTTTGCTCAGGTGTTCATCGATGGAAAGTATATTGGCAAGATTGACCGTGTGAAGAACGAGAAGTCGATTACTATTCCTGCCATTAAGAAGAGATGCAGTTTGACTATCTTTGTCGAGGGTATGGGTCGCATCAACTTTGGACGTGCCATCAAGGACTTCAAGGGTATCGTAGGCGATGTCACGCTGACCACTGAGAACGACGACATGGAGATGGTGCTGACACCAAAGAACTGGACGAATTATGCCATCCCTGACGACTATGAGACTGCCAAGAAAGCCCTCGATTGGTCGAAGAGTGTTAACGACGATATTGCTGCGGGTAAGATGACAGAGCGCGTTCCAGCGCTTGCCCTTATGCATGACTATGAAAAAGTGAAGCAATTTAACGATTACACCATGCCAGGCTACCATCGTGGCTACTTCAACCTCACCAAGGTGGGTGACACCTTCCTGAACTTCGAGACATGGGGAAAAGGACAAGTGTATGTGAATGGGCATCCGATGGGACGCATCTGGTCGATAGGTCCTCAGCAGACACTCTATGTTCCTGGCTGCTGGTTGAAGAAGGGAAAGAACGAAGTGATTGTTCTCGATGTAGTAGGTCCTCGTGAGGCTGTCGTTTGGGGACAGGCTGAACCAGAGCTGAACAAACTCCAGTTAGAGAAGACCAATAAGCACAACAACATCGGGGATAAGCCAGACCTCAACAGCGATACCCCTGTAGCTCAGGGTCAATTTAAGAGCGGAAACGGATGGCAAACCGTTAAGTTCAACGGTTCAAAAAAAGGATGTCTGCTCTGTCTCGAAGCATCATCGACTCAAGCAGGTGATGACGTAGTGGCTATAGCAGAGATTTATGCTCTCGGTGCAGATGGCAAACGTCTTTCTCGTGAACCTTGGACAACCAAATATGCTGACAGCGAAGACGAGAACGGTAATCATACAGGTGACAAGGTGTTTGACCTGCAGGAGTCTACCTATTGGAAGACCGTCAAAGGTGCAGGATTCCCACACCTGCTCGTTATCGATTTTGGCAGCGAACAGACTATAACAGGATTTGAATATCTTCCTCGTGCAGAACAGGGTGCACCAGGAAGCATCAAGAATTATAAGATTTACGTGAAATGAAAGGAATCGTATTAGCCGGTGGTTCGGGTACACGTCTCTACCCTATCACCAAAGGAATCAGTAAGCAACTGATGCCTATCTATGACAAACCAATGGTGTACTACCCCATCAGCGTGCTGATGTTGGCTGGTATACGCGACATATTGATTATCTCTACCCCATTCGACCTGCCTGGATTCAAACGTTTGCTAGGCGACGGAAGCGATTATGGCGTACACTTCACATACGCTGAGCAGCCATCACCCGACGGCCTTGCTCAGGCATTCACCATCGGAGCCGACTTCATTGGCGATGACTGTGCCTGTCTGGTATTGGGCGACAACATCTTCCAAGGTCCCGGCTTTACTACCCTGCTGAAGGAAGCTGTCCGTACAGCTGAGGAAGAGAAGAAAGCCACTGTATTCGGCTATTGGGTGAAAGACCCTGAGCGCTATGGTGTGGCAGAGTTTGATAAGAACGGAAACTGTCTAAGCATCGAAGAAAAACCTGAACATCCTAAGAGCAACTATGCGGTCGTAGGACTATATTTCTATCCCAACAAAGTGGTTGACGTTGCACGGAAAATCAAGCCTTCCGCACGAGGAGAGTACGAAATCACCACTGTGAACCAATGGTTCCTCAACGATGGGGAGTTGAAGGTGCAGACCCTCGGACACGGGTTCGCTTGGCTGGACACAGGCACCCACGACTCACTCTCCGAGGCAAGTACCTATATCGAGGTACTGGAGAAACGTCAAGGGCTGAAGATTGCATGCCTTGAAGGCATTGCATACAGTCAAGGATGGATTACCGCAGAGCGGATGCGCGAATTGGCCAAACCCATGCTGAAGAACCAATATGGCCAGTATTTGCTGAAACTAGTAGAAGATAGCAGTTTGAGGACGGTTAGCGATTAATAGTTAACCCATATCTAGAAACTACAATGAACGTAATCAAGACAAAGATAGAAGGACTATACATCATAGAGCCACGTGTATTCAGTGATACTCGCGGCTATTTCTTCGAGAGCTTCTCACAGAGAGACTTCGACGAGCAGATTGCCATTCCCCTGATTGGCAAGCCACTCGTATTTGTTCAGGACAACGAAAGCATGAGCAGCTACGGAGTGATGCGCGGACTCCATTTCCAACGCCCACCTTTCACCCAAAGCAAGATCGTACGCTGTGTGAGGGGAGCCGTATTGGATGTCGCTGTTGATATCCGCAAGGGAAGTCCTACTTATGGGCAACATGTTGCAGTAGAACTCACAGAAGACAACCACCGCCAGTTCTTCATCTCACGAGGGTTTGCCCACGGATTTGCAGTACTGAGCGATACTGCAGTCTTCCAATACAAGTGCGATGAGTTCTACCACCCCGAAGCCGATGGTGGTATCAGCATTCTCGATGAATCATTATGTATCGATTGGCGCATCCCCACCGAGAAGGCACTGCTAAGTGAGAAAGACACGAAGCACCCCCTACTCTGCGACCTCGACAGTCCTTTCGATATTCATGTAAATCTATATTAAGAAACAAAGAAAGGTAAATTGTAAATTGTCCAATAGTAAATAAAACGATGAACATATTAGTGACAGGAGCCAACGGTCAGTTGGGCCATGAGATGCGGATTGGTAGCAAACACACAGCCGACAACTTCATCTTTACAGACGTGGTGGAAGCAGAAGGCGTGGAAACAACGATGCTCGACATCACAAATCTTGATGCCATCCGATCGATTGTAAAGGCCAGGGATGTGAAGGTCATCGTCAACTGTGCTGCCTACACCAATGTGGACACAGCAGAAAGCAATCGGGAACTGGCAGAAAAGCTCAATGCTGCAGCACCCCACAACCTTGCTGTAGCGATGAAAGAAGTTGGAGGACTGCTTATTCACATCAGCACAGATTATGTGTTTGGAGGTGACCCATATAATACTCCTTGCCGCGAAGACCAAAAAGGCACCCCGACAGGTGTGTATGGTCTTACGAAGCTACACGGAGAGCAAAACATCATCCAGTCGGGCTGCGAGTATGTCATTATCCGTACAGCTTGGCTCTATTCAGAGTACGGAAAGAACTTCGTCAAGACGATGCTCAACCTCACAGCCACCAAACCACAGCTCAAGGTCGTATTCGACCAAGTAGGCACGCCAACCTATGCATACGACTTAGCTAAAGCTATTGCCACCATCCTCGATGACTACAAGCAGGCCCTCAATACCAAACCTTCAACGCCCCACTACCCGAATAGCGGCATCTACCACTTCTCAAACGAAGGCGTCTGCTCGTGGTACGACTTCACAAAGATGATTGCCGAATACAGCGGTCAGACCTCATGCAACATCCAACCCTGTCACAGCAATGAGTTCCCCTCACCGGTAACCCGTCCTGCCTTCTCTGTGCTCGACAAGACAAAGATAAAGGACACCTTCGGCATCACAATCCCTTATTGGACAGCATCCTTAAAAACGTGTATAAACAATCTTAAACAATAAGACAGAATGGCTCGTAACATCGTAATCACAGGCGGAGCCGGCTTTATCGGAAGCCACGTAGTGCGCCTGTTTGTGAACAAATACCCAGAATACAAAATCATCAACCTCGACAAGTTGACCTATGCAGGCAACTTAGCCAATCTGAAAGATATCGAAGACCGTCCCAATTATAAGTTTGTGAAGATGGACATCTGCGATTTTGATGCCTTCTACAAGCTGATGCACGATGAGAAAATCGACGGCATCATCCACCTGGCAGCTGAAAGTCATGTGGACCGTTCCATCAAAGATCCCTTCACCTTTGCACGCACCAACGTGATGGGCACCCTCTCGCTCCTCCAGGCTGCCAAACTCTATTGGGAAAGCCTGCCTGAGAAGTATGAAGGTAAGCGGTTCTATCACATCTCCACCGATGAGGTATATGGCGCACTCGAGATGACACACCCTGAGGGAATCAAGCCTCCTTTTACCACGACCGCCAGCAGCACTGAGCACCATCTGGCATACGGCAAGGATTTCTTCTACGAAACCACGAAATACGACCCACACAGCCCCTATAGTGCCAGTAAGGCATCCAGCGACCATTTCGTACGAGCATTTCACGACACCTATGGTATGCCCACCATCGTTACAAACTGTTCCAACAACTACGGACCCTATCAGTTCCCTGAGAAACTGATACCGCTGTTCATCAACAACATACGCCACCGCAAGCCCCTGCCCGTATATGGAAAGGGAGAGAACGTGCGCGACTGGCTCTACGTCGAAGATCATGCACGCGCCATCGATACCATCTTCCATCATGGTAAGATAGCTGAGACCTACAACATCGGAGGTTTCAATGAATGGAAGAACATCGACATCATCCACACCGTCATCCACACTGTCGACCGTCTGCTTGGCAGAGCAGAAGACGAAGACATGAACCTCATCACCTTCGTCACCGACCGCCTTGGACACGATGCCCGCTATGCCATCGACTCCACCAAACTGCAACACGAACTCGGATGGGAGCCCAGCCTCCAGTTTGAGGAAGGAATCGAGCGCACCGTACGTTGGTATCTCGATAACCAAGAATGGATGGACAACGTCACTAGCGGCGATTACCAGAAATACTACGACAATATGTACTCGAACCGGTAACTTAGGTTAGAGATAATGGTTTGAGGAGCATTCCCCTCCCCCTCTAAGAAGAAGCTGTTATTCCCCTTAATGGGAATTATTGTTACCCTTAATGGGAATTATTGTTACCCTTAATGGGAATTATTGTTACCCTTAATGGGAATTGTTGTTCCTATTAAGGGTAATTACTTTTGCTCTTATAGTATATGTGTACTACCCAAGGATTATGGACGTACGACAACCTTGCGTGAAAGGATGGCTCCATCGTCAGTACGAACGACTTCGATGTAGGTGCCTGAGATTGGCTTGGTTGTCTGTCGGATGCCACTGAGGGTATAGTTTTCTACGGATACAGCTGATGGCTGATGGGGCGTTAGCTGGGTAACGGAAGTTGGTGTGGTACCTCCCATACCCGATGGTGCTTCGGGATTGGTGGTGATGCAGAGCTTGTCAATACAGGCTCCATCTTCACGTCCTCCTATGTAGAGTTTGTGCTGACCTGCCTTGAGGCTGCCGTGATAGAGTTCTTTCCAGTCCCACGATGCTGTTTGCAATCCGTTGACGAAGTTGTTGGTCAGCGGACCGTCGACACTTACATAATAGCTGTCATCGTCCCATGTGGGGCAAAGTACGCGTGCGTATATATAATAGGTGTCAGCTTTTGATACCGAGAAATTGGCGCCCAGGATATATGCGCTGTCGGTGGGAGCCGAATTGGCAGTCTGCACCATCGTCTTCAAGTATTTTCCTTTCGATGCAGCTGCATCTTCTTCTAACTGGTATGCTGTTCCTACGGTCTTAGTACGGAGATCTTCTGCTTCTATCCACAGGGCCTCGCCATACTCTTCTGCCTCGTCTTCCACATCGGAAACGGGGTCGGTCTTGGTAAACAGACTGAGATCGATGCAACCACCCATCGTCTCATAGCCTTTCGCGTTCAGGTGGAGCCAGTCGTTCTCGAAGAGGAACTGTGACTGCATGGCTTCTGGGTCTTGTGGGTTGCGGACAGCCTCATCAAAGTCGATTACGCCATCGAGCATCTTCGTAGTGCGTATCCACTGGTTGATTGTGCTACGTCCCTTTTCGTGATCCGCCGAGTAGTAGTTGTTTCCTTTGAATGGGGTGATGGTAGCTCCGAAGACATAAATGCCTTTGGCATGTGCCTCACGGATAATCTGCTTATAGACATCGATGATGCGTTTGGCGGTCTGCACTCCGTTCTGCGCACCTCCCAAGTCGTTGACTGCCTCAAAGAGGATGATCCACTTCACCCCCTCCTGTCCCAACAGATCACGCTGATAGCGGCTCGATGCTGTGGGGCCTAATCCTCCGCCAAGCACGCAATTGCCACCGATACCCATATTGAGCACTGCTACCTGAGAGGTTGGCTCGTTTGCCAACAGACGGCGTGAGAGCACATCTGCCCAACGGTTCTGCTGGTTGGTTGTAGATCCACGTCCGTCGGTGATTGAATTACCAAGAATGGCTACAGCACCTGCCTCCTCGGGTGCCTCTACCTCTAGTGCCAGAATGCTGTACCAATGGTCGGTCTTCGTAGCACCACTGAAGTTGGTGGTATTACCTGATTTGAGATACGACGTGGTGCGGGAACCTGGATGTCCGCTTACGCTGGTAGAAGAAGCAGAGCCGTAGTGGATAGTGATGGCTACGTTCACGCGTGGTCCTATTTTAAAGTCCACTGGGTCAGACACAGCCTTACCTTTTGCAGGCATGGTCACACCAGCCTTTCCATCGAAGGTCAGACTCACTGTCGAACTTTCGTCGATCTCGCTGCTGCTGCCAGCCGTCTTTGCGATGGCGAGTTCAACAGCCTTAATTTGTGTGCTGCCCGTACTGAACTCGTTGGTCAGTTTCAGGCGGACCTTCTCTCCTCCAATAGACACCTGTACAATCTGGCGCAGGGAGTTATTACCTAATCCAGGCGAAGGGGGATTGTTGTTGTTCTCAACCAATTGTGGAGCCGTGCCCCACGTTCCTACCCAGTGGCTCTGTGCGAAAGCCTCAGTAGCTGCCAACAGGCAAGCAATTACGAATGCTATTTTCTTCATTGTCGTTGATACTTTATGATTTCTGCTGCAAAATTACAACTTATTATTGACTCCACCAAATAGTTTTTAGACTTTAGACGTTAGTTGTCATTTTTTAGACATCAGACTTTAGACTTTGGTCCTCTTCGGGCTTATTTTACTTATCCTGAGCCAGTCGAATCAACAACTAAAGTCATAAGCTAAAATACAAAAAACTTCCAAAAATAAAGAGTTTTATCCTTTTTTGTAAAAAATTTATTGTTTTTCGATATTTTTTTATTCTTTTTCTTTGTTAATATAAAAATAATAATTACCTTTGCACCGAAAACAATTATCGTTTAACAATAAATATTTATTAATTATGAAGAAAAAGCTTAAAATTTACAGCACATTGTTTGTTGTAGCACTTATTGTTTTGTTGGTTGCCCACAAAGTCCGTTTCGAAGGATATACTTGGTATCAAGGAGGAAAGGACACATTAATGTTTGAGGATAATGCACCAGAGTTTTATACGAGCGATACGACCTACCATGAAGGTGGCCAAGGTGTCCATACCATTTATCATCCTACAATGAGCTATAATGTGTATGTGAGGCCAAAAATGCCGAGAGACAATCAGACACTCATTTCAAGATCAAAGTGGTTAGGTTCGGAAAAGCCGGAGATGCAGACTTACAGAGTGACAATGCAAAAAGTGAGGTTGGAAACGCCTGTCAAAGAAGAAGGTTTTTTTATCAACTTCCCGATAATTGAAGCCATCGTCTCTGGCGTTTTAACTGCTGTTGTCACTATCTGGATTCTCTGTCTGGTATTCAAACTCGTTCGCCGCATCCATCGTGGTGAGGTATTTGTGACACAGGTGTCCAAATACCTTGAAATCACAGGTTACCTTCTTTCTGCTCTCTATCTGATACAATGGATTGGTGATTATGCCTTAACCCAGTATTGTATTCACAATATCCAGTTGGCAGACTATTACATCGTCTACGGGAACGATACGAACAGCATGTACCTCCTTACTGGGTTGACGCTGATGATTATCTCGCAAATCATCCTTATGGGTAAGGAAATAAAAGAAGAACAGGAATTAACGATTTAACTATCCACGCTTTATGAGCATCATAGTAAATGTAGATGTGATGATGGCAAAACGCAAGATGTCATCACAGGAACTGGCTGAGCGGATTGGCATTACCCAGGCCAACCTCTCCATCTTGAAGACAGGCAAAGCAAAGGCCATCCGTTTCTCTACCTTAGAGGCTATCTGTAAAGTTCTCGACTGCCAGCCGGGCGACATCCTGGAGTTTGCACAGGATGATTAGTTGAAGTGTATAGTGAACAAGGGTATCTAACAAAAAAACGCCTCACACACTGGGTGTGGGGCGTTTATTTTTTTTAGAGGTTGGTTTAGAGATCAGGAAGACCGATTTCATCAGTCAACTGCTTCCCGAAGTCCTTATCATCAAGGACAGCCTTTCCGTTTGAGCAACTCTCAGCGATTTTGTTAAACTCGTCCATGAGTGCCTCGACTGGCTCGTACTCACCTGCAAACTTCTCGAGTTCAGCCATCTTCTCTGCAGCGCCTTCACCGCCTAGTCCGTCAGTGAGTTCAGCCATTTTAACCATCAAAGGCTTAAAAGCGATAGCAGCCTGCTTGAAAACATACTTCCACTGGTCAATTGTCCAATTGGCACCGTCAGCCTTTGCCTTTGTAACGATGTCGGTCAATACTTCTACTGCAGTTCCATCGGTCTTGATGTCAACTGGAGCATCACTTTTCTGATTGCATGAAACAAATGCAAAACCCATTGCGAGTGCAACGATACTTGCTAAAAAGAATTTCTTCATACGCTTTGAATAATTAAGTTTGTAATAAGGATTGATTAAATCACTGCAAAGTTAACGATATTTAAAGAATTAAAAAATTAAATAAGAGAAAAATGCAAAAATACAATGATTTTTCGTGTTTTCTTGTCTGTTTTTACTAACTTTGCATACGAAAAAAAGGAAAAACGAGAATAACAATGAAAAAAATGATATTGATGGTTCCCATTGCAATGGTGATGATGGGATGTATGAATTCGAGTACGAACAATGGAAAGGATGTCGCTGAAGACAGTGTAACGGACGAGATGACAAAAACCTTAAAAGACGATGAGCCTGACGAGACAGAAGAGATGGGTGTAGCGATGTATCAGCAGGACGAGATGGATGCGTCGGAATTACCCAAAACTGCCAAGTTGATGGATAACCGCAACCAACTGGCTTTATATGTAAACGAAGACCAAGCTCCGACGGAAGACGACCCGAATGCATCATACACGGTGTGGTTGGTAAACGAAGTAACCAATAAAATGTATCGTGTATGCAAAACGAACCCTACAGCTGCTGCTCCGTGGGAGGAGATGAGTGGGGAGAAATCCGATGCGGTGGAGGTACCTATTCACCTGATTGCAACGGCAGAGCAGGCTTATTTCGTTCCAGGCAAGAGTACGAAAATTCTAGTGGAAGGTTGTCCTGACGGACGTAACATCTGGACATACATCATTGATATGGACACCCATACAGCAAATATGTTCCCATCAAATGAAGGGATGAGCCATATAGATTTTGATCATGATGAAATCATACTTGCCACGTATGGCTATTACTCGGAAGGAGGACGCTATACATACCTCAGAGCATATTCACCAAGTGGACATTACTTGCGGAATATGAGCGAGAAGGAAGCAGAATAACTGGTGATCATTTAGCGGAGTTGCGAGTCGATGATATCATAGACTTCCTGCATGAAGACCTTAGTGGGCCGATGCTGATAATAGTCGGGCACGATGGGCTGATGAATGGTGAGTGATAGTGGTGTACGGGTGACAGATCGTGCCTTACGGCTGAATGCCTGGAACGAGCCATTGATGGTGATAGGTACTATGGGCAGTCCTATCTCGTTGGCCAACATAAAAGCACCTCGCTTGAATGGTATCATCTTTCCGTCGTAGGTTCGTGTACCTTCTGGGAAAATTGACATCGACATACCTCCCTGCAACGTGGTACGTGCACGTTTCACCGCCTGCTGAATAGAGGTAAGACTATCGCCCACGAAAATCTGACGACTAATTATACAAGCCTGTCCTACGACAGGCATTTTTTTGAGGTATTCCTTCATCATCCATTTAAAGCTATGACCCAGATAGCCATACATAAGCAGGATGTCGAGGTAGCCTTGGTGATTGGCTACGAAGATATACGACTGCTTGGGGTCGAGTTGCTCACGCCCTTCGACATGGACAGGAAGCAGGTAAAGCCAACAACACACACGCCCCCACCACATGGGGAAGTAACGATGAGGAAGTGACTGGAACCCCAATAATGCAGAAACGGACACCAACAAGCCAATGATGATGGTGAAGATGAGGAAGAGAGGGGTTGCGATGAGGAAGGAATAGAGTTTGTACATTGAACTATTTTTTCTTGAGTGTTAGTACACAGATTTCAGGCCATGCTCCGATGCGGAACGGAACAGGTACGCACCCTACTCCTTCGCTGATGTTGAGATACTGGGTAAGGGATTGCCCGTCAGGGGTGGTTTTCACATTGTCATAAAGACCACTCCACTCGTTATACACCATCTTGACAGGTGACCATCCGAAGACTTTGAACTGTCCGGCATGAGTGTGACCAGAGAGGGTAAGATGGATGTTGGTCTCTGGAAGGATGGTACGACGCCAATGCGTAGGATCGTGACTGAGCATTACCTGGAAGGAACTGCTATCAACTCCGTTCATAGCCTTCTTCATATCGGCAAAGCGCGGGAAATGCGGTGGTGTCCCATCGTTTTCAACACCAATCACCACAATAGAATCATCCCCACGACGGATAGTAGTGTTTTCGTTGAGCAGGAGTGTCCATCCCATATCACGCTGACGACGATAGAGGTCTTTGATATCGGCTCGACGCTGCGCCTTCGAGAACTTACGCTGGTACATCGCATAGTCGTGGTTACCCATGATGGATATGACACCATCGGGGGCTGATAACTGTGAGAGCTGCTCCATAAAGCCATTCAGTTCGTTGGCCTGTATGGTAACAATGTCGCCTGTGAATACGATGAGGTCACAATGCTGGGCATTAATGAGGTCGACCACCTTCTGTACATCTTCCTCATGTCCACAATGGAAAGAGAAAGCATGAAAGTCAGAGAACTGACAGATGCGATAGCCATCGAAGGCATCAGGCAATTGGTCGAACTCGATGGTCTGTTCGTGCACAACAAAATGGCGGCTACCATAGAAATAGCCTACAGCAAACAAAACCACAATCAGAAGAATCAGACTGACGATGGTGATGAACATAGTTTTCAGTATTTTTATCAGAATTCTTATCATGAATAAACCTCTAAATATTTTTTCATTAATTCAGGCGAAAAACCACGCCGACGGGCATAGTCGACCAATTGTTCCTCGCTTACAGGACCGATAGAAAAATAATGCGCATGCGGATGGGACATAATGAATCCACTCACGGAGGCATGCGGTTGCATCATGCCATTTTCTGTCAGACGAATACCTATCTGACTCAAGTCGCATAAGTCGTTGAGCAGAAAGTTAATGGACATGTCAGGAATCATAGGATAGCCCACAGCCGGACGGATGATATGACTGGTGTTCCACCCCACACTAGCTGCCACTTGCTGCTGCAAATACTCAGCAGCTGCCTCTGCAAGACGATCTGAGAGAGTCTGTAGAAGCAAGCTTGTATAGGGATCATCGTGAGACACATCATACAGACACTCTACCGATGTAGCAAAGACACCTACTCTATCGCCTTGCGGACGCACAAAATCGCTCACACAAAGACAATAGCCTTCGGAGTTAGGCATCTGCTGACGCAGAAAAGGGATTCTGTGATTATCCAGCAAGATATCATCTTCATCGGAACGGGCATCGAACAACTGGTAAAGATAGTGGACATGAAGCTTGTCACTAAGGGTGGCGAGCATCTGTAATGCCTCTTGTTTCAAATGGTCGGCTGCTTCTGTACCAGATTTGACGTTCCAGGTATAGAAGAAATGCTCCCAGCTGATGACATCGAGCAGTTGATGAACGCTGTATCGGCTAATCATAAACCAGTTCCATTCCTCTGACACCATCGACGACGATACCATCGGAGTATGCTGTTACTCCATTGACCAATGTACGGACAACCTTCCACTTGAAAGTACGCTCGTCCATAGGTGTCCAACCGCATTTGGTGTAGTAGCGTCCTTCACCTACCTGCCAATTGGCATTAGGGTCGACCAGCACAAGGTCAGCATAATAGCCCTTGCGGATGAATCCACGCTGACGAATCTTAAACAGACGTGCAGGGTTATGGCTCATCAGTTGTGGGATATGTTCGAGCGGCAGGATACCCTTATCGGCCAACTCCAGCATCGAGACTAACGAGAACTGAATGAGTGGCATACCCGAAACGGCCTTAAGTGCCCCACCAACCTTTTCGTTCAGCAGATGAGGAGCATGGTCGGTCGCTACAACATCTATTTTTCCATTGAGAAGCGCTTCGTAGAGAGCAGCCTGGTCTTCAGGGGTCTTGACAGACGGGTTGCATTTGATGCGGGTACCCAACCAATCGTAGTCTTCGGTGGTAAACATTAGGTGTGCTATACATACTTCGGCCGTAATCTGTTTCTCCTCAAGAGGTTTGGCTTCGAATAGTGACAACTCGTGAGCCGACGATACATGAGCCACATGCAGACGTGCCCCTGTGGCTTTCGCCATTGCTACAGCCTTCGATGAAGCCTCATAGCAAGCCTCCACACTGCGGATACGTGAGTGGTACCGAACAGGGAAGTCGTTTTGTCCCTTATAGCGTTTCTTGAATGCCTTGATGTTGCGTGCAATGACATTGTTGTCCTCACAATGAGCCACGATTCGCAAGGGTGACTTCTCGAATAGCTGACGCATAGCACTATCGTCATCTACCAAAAGGTTTCCCGTACTCGAACCCATAAACACCTTCACACCAGGCACCCGATGCGGATCAAGCTGACGCAATGCATCCACATTGGTATTGGTGGCACCGAAGTAGAAGGAATAGTTCACACGACTTTTCTGGCGAGCCAATTCAAACTTCTCGTCCAACAATTCCAAGGTTGTTGTAGGCGGATTGGTGTTTGGCATCTCCATATATGACGTAACACCTCCAGCTGCTGCCGTGCGGCTTTCTGACTCAATATCGGCCTTGTATTCATAGCCTGGTTCACGGAAATGAACATGATCGTCAATCACTCCAGGAAAGAGATAGAGTCCACGTGCATCGATGAAGAGATTGTCGTTGTCGGGATGGAGTATCACTCCCTCCTGAATATCCGCAATCCGCTCATCTTCGATGATGACCGACCCTAAGAACTGGCGTTCTTCATTGACGATAGTAGCTCCACTTATAATTGTAAGCATGCTTCTTAATCTTTTGGTTTAGGATAGGTTTTGAACCATCCGTCGAGACGCAGACGGATAACACCCCATAATGCTTCACTAAATATACCGCCGCTCATCTTCGAGGTGCCAAGCTCACGGTTGACGAAGATGACGGGAACTTCCTTAATGCGGAATCCGCACTTGTAGGCAGTGAATTTCATCTCTATCTGGAAGGCATATCCTTTGAAGCGTACAGCATCGAGATCGATGGTCTCCAACACGCGACGTTTGTAGCACTTGAAGCCCGCTGTTGTATCACGGATTTCGAAACCTGTTACGAACCGTACGTACATAGAAGCGAAATACGACATCAACACACGCCCCATCGGCCAATTCACGACGTTCACACCAGAGATATAGCGTGAGCCTATCGCAAGGTCATACCCTTCATCGGCACAAGCGGAATAAAGGCGTGGAAGGTCGGTCGGAGCATGCGAGAAGTCGGCATCCATCTCAAAGATATAATCATACTTTCGCTCAATACTCCACTTGAAACCAGCGATATAAGCGGTGCCCAATCCCAGTTTTCCTGAACGCTCAATAATGAACAGGCGGTCACCAAACTCTGTTTCAATCAACCGCTTGACAATATTACCCGTTCCATCGGGCGAACCGTCGTCGATTACAAGAACATGAAAACTCTGCGGCAACGTAAAGATGGCGCGGATGATACTCTCAATATTCTCTTTCTCGTTATACGTAGGTATAATTACAATGCTATCACTTGCATACATATTCAACCAGATATTAATTCATTGAATTGCAAAGATAACACAAAGAATGATAAGTACAAAATAAATTAGGATTTATTTTCAATAAATGTCATTTTTTTATGATTTCTTCCAAAATACTTACTGCCTGACTAACAGAATTGACCTCTTTCACCCATAATGAACGGCGGCCGTCCTGTTCGCGTATCTTGGTATTGCGAGGATGCCATGATGCATAGGTAATGATGCGGTCGAATGACTCACTCTCGTAGAAACGGCTATTGAAATCAGAGATAAGATAGAGAAACAAGTTGCTGCTTTTCAGCACAATCTTCTCCACACCGATGGAGGCAGCAAGCCATTTGAGCGGCATCACCTTCAACAGTTCCTCGCCTTCAGATGGAATAGGTCCGAAACGATCGATCAGTCGCTGGCGATATGCGTCAAGCTGTGCCTGCGAAGTCAATGCATCGAGTTCGCGATAAAGGCTGATGCGTTCACCACTACTTGGAACGAACGATTCCGGGAAATGTGCCACGATATCAGATTCCACAACTACATTGTCGACCTTCTGCCATTGGACATTAATCATCGACTGTTGACCGTTATTTCGACCTTCGTCCTTCGACATCACTTCTGCCCTCAGTTCATCCATCGCCTCAGCCAGCACTTTCTGGTAAGTCTCATATCCTAAGTCGGCAATGAAACCGCTTTGTTCCGCACCCAACAGATTACCGGCTCCACGGATATCGAGGTCCTGCATTGCTATCTGCATTCCGGCTCCTAACCCTGAGAAATTCTCCAAGGCTTGCAGACGTCGGCGTGCATCGTCGTTGAGGGCTGCTAATGGCGGAGCCAAGAGGTAGCAGAACGCTTTCTTGTTGCTGCGCCCTACACGTCCGCGCATCTGGTGCAGGTCAGAAAGACCATAATTCTGTGCACCATTAATAATAATCGTATTGGCATTGGGGATATCTATACCGTTCTCAACGATAGTGGTTGAAAGCATCACATCATAGTCATAGTTCATGAAGTCAAACACTACCTCCTCCAGTTCCTGAGGATTCATGCGACCATGTCCGATGCATACACGGGCATCGGGTACTTGCTTCAGAATCATGTCTTTCAGATCCATCAGGTTGTTGATGCGGTTATTCACGAAGAACACCTGTCCGTTACGACTCATCTCAAAGTTGATCGCTTCTGCCACAATCTCAGGCGAGAAAGTATGTATCTCAGTCTGAATGGGATAGCGATTGGGGGGCGGTGTCTGGATAATACTTAAATCGCGTGCACCCATCAATGAGAATTGCAAAGTACGTGGAATAGGTGTGGCAGTCATCGTGAGGGTATCTACATTGATTTTCATCTGACGCAGTTTCTCTTTCACCGATACTCCGAACTTCTGTTCCTCGTCGATGATAAGCAACCCCAGATCCTTGAACTTCACATCCTTGCCAATCAGTTTGTGGGTACCGATGATGATATCCACCTTTCCTGCCTTCAAATCCTCCAACACCTCCATGGTCTGCTTCGCACTACGTGCGCGACTGATGTATTCCACTCTTACAGGGAAGTCCTTCAATCGTTCGCTGAAGGTCTGATAGTGCTGATAGGCCAATATGGTAGTCGGAACGAGTACAGCCACCTGCTTGCTGTCGGCAGCAGCCTTGAAAGCGGCACGAATGGCTACCTCTGTCTTTCCGAATCCCACATCACCACACACAAGGCGGTCCATCGGCTGCTGACGCTCCATATCTGTCTTCACATCCTGTGTTGCTTTCAGTTGGTCAGGTGTATCTTCATAGATGAAGCTTGCCTCCAACTCATGCTGCATATAGCTGTCGGGACTGTAGGCAAAACCCGCCTCCTGCTGACGCTGCGAGTAGAGTCGAATAAGATCGCGGGCGATATCCTTCACCTTCGTCTTCACACGGTCTTTCATCCGCTCCCACGCACCTGTACCCAATCGGTTCAGTCGTGGAGCCTCTCCTTCCCTACCCTTATATTTCGATATTTTGTTGAGCGCATGAATAGACACATATACGATGTCGTCATTCTGATAGAGAATCTTGATCATCTCCTGCATCTGCCCATTGGTCGGCACTCTCACCAGTCCGCCAAACTTACCCACACCATGATCGATATGTACCACATAGTCGCCAATCTCAAACTGCTGAATCTCCTTCAGCGTGAGTTCCACCTTACCTCGGCGGGCTTTATCGCTCTTAAGGCTATACTTGTGATAACGGTCGAACAGCTGGTGATCGGTGAAGTAACACTGTTTGGTTTCATGGTCGATAAAACCTCCATGAATGGCAATAGGCACAGGATTGAATACCACAAGAGTACTACCCTTGCGGTTAGCATCGAAGATTTCCTCCAAACGACGTATCTGCTTATCGTTATCGGCAAAGATATTGAGTGTATATCCGTCACCCAACAACTGTTCAAATGCACTTGTCACCAGTTCGAAATTCTTATGGAACAGCGGTTGCATCTCAGTGTTGAACGACACCTTTATATATTTGTTTACATCTTTTGCTGCGATAGCGCCAGAACCTCCGATGATGACACGACGACGACCAGCCATGTCCTGCACGAATTCCTCCTTTGACGAAAGGAAATCAGTCCCTCCCCCGTTGTCGAGGTATCCACTCCCCTCACTCACAGGGAGGGGCTGGGGGTGGGTCTTCATCTCAATCTCTGCCTGCTTCGAAAAACCTGTCTCACTAATCACCCCTATCTTATCAGCCACAAAGTCAAGGTTCTTGGCCACAATCAGTGTATCGTCGGGCAAGAATGAAAGGAGCGAGATGTATTGATTCTTTTGTTGTAGCAGGTCGGGCACAATCGAAGCGACATCCATCTTCTCGTCCGACAGCTGACTGACGATATCGAACGTACGGATGCTATCCACTTCATCGCCAAAGAAGTCGATACGATAAGGATTCTCATTACTGAACGAATAGACATCGACAATACTTCCTCGAATGGCAAACTGACCAGGCTCATACACATAGTCAGTACGTACAAACCCTAAGTCCATCAGGCGGTCCTCTAACAGTGAGAGATCCATCACATCGCCACGCTTCAATGTCACAGAACTGTCCTCGAGATTCTGTCGAGACACTACACGTTCGGCTAATGCATCAGGGTATGTGACGATAAGAATAGACCCCCTCCCCGCTCCCCCTGAATGGGGAGAGTTTTTACTATCGGTCATTATCATCCCTTGGTGACTACTCCCCTCCATGCAGGGAGGGGAAAGGGGGTGGGTCTGGTTAGTTAGCACTTGTGCTAACGTATTCGTTCGCAACAGCTCATTGGCATCATCTTTCTGGTTATACTTAATGGCACGACGATAAGAAGAAGGAAAGAATGCCACCTTCCTGTCGCCCAGCATCTGGGTGAGGTCGTGATAGAAATAGCCCGCCTCTTCCTCATCGTCCAAGATGAACAAGAAAGAATTGGCAGACCCTCCCCCTTTAACCCCTCCCTGCAAGGGCGGGGAGTAGTCACTATCAGGGCTAAACATCTCGTGGCATTCACTCCCCTCACTCGCAGGGAGGGGAATGGGGGCGGGTCTTGATATAATAGAGGCAAAATACAAAGCAGCAGACGAACCATTAAGTCCGTCTACCACTACGTCCGACTTACGTCGTTTGATTGCTTCTGCCAGTCGCTTCGCTTCTGACGACGAAGCCAACTGCTTCAGTAATTGTTCTCGTTCCAAACCTATTGATGCATTAAGAAACTTCTGGCTAACGAAGACTATTGCGAATCAGGCCGTTGCCTCGTAATGGCTTGCAAAGAAACGGATAAAACTTAATGTCTCCTCGCTTGCATGCAACATCGGCATGTCCAAAGGAATGGAATCAAAATCAGTGTCTTGTGTAAAATCTCTCATAGGCAATGGGGATAATGAATTGAACTCTTTTACTTATATAACGCAACAATCGTATTTTTATTTTGCAACACTGCATTTTTTTCAAAAATGATGAAAATGGGAGGGGGAAGGTGAAGGCCATGAAAGGGAGGGGGCGAAAAAGGCCCTTTCATGGGGGCTTGTTTTTAAAAATCACAAAATCACAAATCACAAAAATCACAAATCACAATTTTGCACGAAGTGAAAAATAGTGGCTCATCTGACGGCGCACCATAGTCGTATTCGTTCAGTCCGTGCATCGGGTCGTACTCCTTGCCGTTGTACTTGAACTGCTGTTCGCCCTCCACCCACTTGCTGCACTGTGCCAACACACTGCGCAGCAGTTCATCGGGGGTATCTTTCTCCACTGTGTTATCCATATTATCCATTCTATTTGTGGGTTCTGTTATTCGTTAGCCTCTATATTTATTATATCAAAACGTGTATTTAAGAAGCGAAAAGGTAGTTCCTCCCCCCAAAAGAGACTAACTTAAAATTTCTCCAGCCAGTACATATTTAACCTTAGATTCTTCGCATTTAAAAAGAAATAACATATTTGGACTATATGCTGAAGCATCTTTTACTTTTGGATTCTTTATTCTTTTCTTTGACCAATAAATTGAGACAATGAAGAAATCATGGTCAATATTCGAGAAGTATATCAGTATTCTCCCTTCCTCTACTTGGCTTAACCGTTGCATCGAATCATCAGTATAGCCATTCTCGTAATCAGACATTAAATCAAAATGAACTCCTTGTATATTACGTACAAAGAATGCATAAGTTTGAAAATCTTCGATTTCAGAAGAAACAACATATTTTTCTTTTTTGAGATAGTGCTCTTTTTTAAACATCTTATACTCTTTAGAGTTTTCAATGATGTAAAGTGCCTGCTTATAGGTAGCAATCGGGGCGTGCAATGTGTCCTGCTTAATGGTCATTTCCTTTCCTTGGCTTAATTCCTGAGCCAACGAACTCAGCGTAAAGCAAAACAGCATAAACAAAACTAACTTCCTTTTCATATTCGTTTTCTTTTTATAATTTTCACTTCGTGCAAAATGCTACGCCTCAACAATGCTCATGCGAGCATGGACATAGTATTCGGCTTAATCGCATTTTTTCCGCTGCAAAGGTACGACATTCCGCCAAAACCACCAAGAAAATTAGTTTACAAAAAATTTACACTTTCATTTGTTTCAAATAAACAATTTACAAATAATTTACACGACCCCACCAAAAACGGCAGCACAGCATACTGCACCACCGTTTTTGACAAGACAAAAATTTTCAGGAATTCCTAAATATTTCAAATCGTAAAACACTCTATTTCGTACGATTTGAAACAAAATGTGATAAGGACGCCAATAAAAAGCTTGTGGTTCGGCATCAGGGTGGCGGCTATGCGCCCTCACGAACTCGATGGAGTAGCGAATCGTTACCCCATCCATTTATCTTCTCCATCCACATGGTCACGCAGTTCATCGGGAGACTCTTTCACTACTATGGTATCCATATTAATCTTTTTCTATTTGTGAGGTCTATTCTTGCTTATCCTCATTCTATTCATTATAATGATACGTTGTGATTGGTTTTGAGTAAGCGCGAAGTGGGCTTTAACGAGTGAATGTAGCCAAGTAGAGAAGCGCTAATAAAGAAACGATGAGCACAATATACAATCTTTTGCTTTTAATGCTTATCTCATTGTAGCTCTCTTTCTTAACCCAGCGTATGATGTAGTCGGAAACCGTGTATGTCGCAAGGAGCAGAAGTTGTGCTGCAGAGAAGAAGACGATATTTGGTAATGCATGAATTGCATAACTATCATACACTCGCTCGTAAAACTGATCTATCGCATTGATGTGGGTTGTCAGGATTAAATGATCGTCATGTATCGTTGTCTTAAACCAAAAAGCTAATGGGAAAAATACTGCGACGACTGCTAACCATAACCACAGACGTTTGTAATTTAATAGAAAGTATGCTATTATGATAGTTACCAAGCTTTGAAAAAGATAGCAACTGATATATAAGGCAAGAAATTCATTGAGCCTCGCTGAGCCAGCAAACAATGTACAAAAAACCACCGGATTACAAGTGTTACCACCTGTACAAACGCTGACATGTACATGCATAATGATGAGTATGCATGTTATTACAAAGAGTATAATTCTATTTCTCATTTCAATTTCTCATTTCAATTTCTCATTTCAATTTCTCCTTTCTCTTTTTAATATTATCTTCTTCTATTGGCAATTCTGGTATATATTTAAGAAATCCTTTAAGAAAATGTCCGCCTTTCTGATTGGCATTCAAACCTGCCTCCTTTCTAAACCCCTCGAATTCGAGGGGGTTAAACTCCGTGTTATGAAGAGTTTCCCACAAGCCAAGATATTCAATCGTATTGCGATTGCGCATCCAATTAGCCACAACTCCATTTGGATCAACAATATTCTTCTGCTTAGCAATATCCGTAATGCAGATGTAGTCAATGCCATTAATATTCATCGTCTTGATGCTGACATCTTTGACTGTTATTTCACTGTTCTTTGCCATAAACAATTATTTGTCTCAAATGACATCTTATTAGTTTCCTCTGCAAAAGTACAACAAAACTTTCATTCCACCAAATTATTGTATAGATTTTCAATATCCCCCCAAAATATTATTCTGGATGTTAATTGTGATTGTCACATGCTTCTCCCCCTCCACCCACTTGCTGCACTGTGCCACCACACTGCGCAGCAGTTCATTGGGGGTATCTTTCTCCACTATGTTATCCATATTATTCTATTTCTATTTGTGAGGTCTATTCTTGCTTATCCTCATTCTATTCGCTCCTAAATATATTCAGGAACAGGGGCGTTTCAATAATCCTCACCTCTCTCCTTAAGGAACTCAATTATTTTCATTTTGTATTTGTACTTTGATTCAAAAGATGTCACATCAGAACTCTTTAAATAAGCGTCCAAGTATACAGGTTTTCCTTTATCGAGTGAATCACGTAACTCTATTGGAATGGTGGATGGTTTATAATAAAGAGGTCGCATATAATCCGCCCCATTCTGTAATAATAAAAGGGCTATTTCGTACTCATGTAAAATAATAGCATATGAAAAAGCAGAATTCCCATTCTCTCCATAATAATTAACATCTGCTCCTTTAGATATTAAACATTCCACAAAATCTATTCGTTTCGAAGTAACTGCACGAATAAGTGGAGTCCAAACGACCTTATTCCCTTTTACATTTACATTTGCTCCTTTTTGAACAAGAGCATCTACAAACTTTTTACTAAACCAAGGCATGCTAACAGCATATGCTAATGCAGAACTCTCATTGAAGTTATTATATATGTTTACATCTGCATTATTATCCAAAAGAGCCTTAAACGGTTTATACTGTTGGCGTAATACCGTTATCATAAGAAGAGTTTGACCATATTTGGACTCTTGATAATTTATAATATCAGGATTCTCTTTTATGATTGCATTCATTTTATCCGTGTTTCCTGCCCTCGTTGCCTTAGCCAACTCCCAAGCAGGTGTATTCTTAAACAAACGATAATCATCCTCTATTAATTCATTTGGTGTGAGGACGTCCAAATCAAAGATGTAATCACAAGAAACGAACATCATGCAAATAATTATGTAACCAAACTTCTTCATTGTTTTATCTTATATTTTTCGGGGTTAGAGACACCAAAACTCTTTAAGACACTCTCCATACTACCTACAGGTATCTGTGGGGCACTTTTTAGATATGTAAACGGTTTCTTCATGTAAGGCTTAGTTAGTTTCGACTGCAAAGATAGCAAAAATTCGGTTAAGTGAGTACAATAAAAGCTAGTTTTTATTGTCGAACGGTAGAATTTTATCCAAAAGCCAAGCGAACTACAAAATAATTATTAAATTATTTTTATTTCCGAGGCGTATTTTATCTTCGACGAAGTCAAAGTTATTATTAACTTTCATTACACAAAAATTTTTCAAAGGAAAAATGAGTTGAATACAAGAAGTTATTTTGTGATTTTTGTGATTTTTGTGATTTGTGATTTTTACATTTCTCAATGGAAAAACCTTCTAAAGTATATATATAATATAATATATATATTATATAATATATATTCTTTAGGGCATTGTAATCCCGACATTACAAAATTACATAAAAAACCTAAAATCACAGAAATCACAAATCACAAAAATCACAAAATTCACATCTTCCATTGTTTTCCCCGTTTTTTTTCGTAACTTTGTATCGTCGAAAGGGCAAGAAACCCAGCGAGCAACGACTGAGTACCGAGCCTTTAGCGAGCCTTTACCGAGCCTTCCTAGGATGCTCGTTAGAAGCACGATAGTGGCAAGGTATAAGCGGAGCATGGTAAAGTTGAAAGTTGATAGTTGAAAGTTGATAGTTATACCGGTTAAACTATTAAACTATTAAGCTATTAAGCAACTAAGCTATTAAGCTCAAAAGGAAGCCCTAAAAACGACACCCAAAAAAACAACATGGCAGTAAGTCAAGGGTATTATGGTCTGCGTCGTGGTTCTACGAAATCACATACCTACTCAGTAGTAGGTGGTAAGCAGATTACCAAAGACCGCGTAGAAGGTGGAAAGAATCCACGCACATTGGGCCAGATGAAGGCTCGTGCAATCCTTGCAACCGTAGGCTCTGCCTACAGTGCAATGAAGACCATCTGTGACCACTCGTTCGAGGGCGTTACAGCAGGTCGTGAATCAATGGCTGAGTTCATGGCAATCAACCAGTCACTGGTTCGTCAGTCAATCAACAGCTCTGCAGGATTCTTCGGAATCAACAAGTGGGGCGTAAAGGGCATGATGCCTGGCAGCTACATCCTCTCACAGGGTACGCTTCCTTCCATCGCTCCCGACCTGTCAACACTCAGCGTTGACGGTGCATCAAAGATTGCCGTTATCGACGTGGCTTACGGTCGGACTATCGCAGAAATCTGCGAAGAGTTCAACATGAAGCAGTACGGCGATATGGCAACCATCTGTGTTGCTTATCCTAAGAAGGACGGCAGCTACGGCTTCGGTGCCGTACGCTTCACCTTCAAGCAGGGTGCTGACGTAGCGAACTCGTTCGAACTCGCCATCGATGGTGACATCGTGGCTGCTTCATTCAACTTCGCTGCAAACAAGATCGCCCTCACCATCAAGACCGCATTCGATTGGGCTGACGGTGCTGATGCCGAGCATACTTACACAGCCGCTATTGCTACGCAATACCGCAACGGTAAGTATCTCCGTAGCAAGGCGCAGTTCAATGTAATCGGTGCTTCTCCAAGCTATGCAGAGGCAATTCAGACCTATCCAGTAGGTCAGGAGCGTTTCCTCAACGGTGATGCTTCAAGCAACGACAATGGTGGTGCTGCTCCCGTAACTCCATCAACGCCAAGCGACCCAGTAGTGACTGACCCAGTCCTCACCATTCAGAAGAACGGTACAGGCTCGGTAGCAGTAACTCACAACCAAGCAGCCGTTCAGACTGGTGCTACCATCCCAGCAAATGACGAGGTTGAACTTGTCGTAACTCCTGCAGAAGGATTCACTCCGACTGCAACCATCAACGGACAGTCAGTTCAGTTGACCCAGAGCGGCGACAACTGGGAAGGTAGCTTCCTCATGCCATCAGCTAATGCAACTCTCAGCGTTGTTACTTCAAGCAACGGCGGTGGAGCTGACCAGAACTAAAGAGACGGCCCAGACCCCCTCTAACTCCCCCTCTATGGGGAGGACTGGGGGGTGACGGGGGGAGATAATAAGGAGGTAATATGGAGGTAATATGGAGGCATCTGCAACCGTCTCTCTACTATCTACCTACTAACTACCTACTATCTACCTAATAACTCCCTAATATCTCCCCACAGAGAGGGGCTGATAAATGGTAAATGGTTAAATGATTAAATGGGAAACTTTTGGAGCAGCGAGTGCAAAATTGAATTTATTCAAATTTTGCCGAGTCGTGACAAAAGAAAACAAAGTTAAATGAAAGATGGAAGAAAACAAGAAGAAGGTCATTGCGGAAGTCATCCGCTTCATAATTACCGTTCTCGGAGCTTTGCTCGGAACCTCTGCACTTCAGTCCTGTGGGCTGTGCTAGGAATGTTCGGAATAGAAATAGATCTCTAAAAATTGAGTCGGGCTATACAGCTCGACTCTTTTTGTGATTTGTGATTTTTGTGATTTGTGATTTTTGTGATTTGTGATTTTTGTGATTTGTGATTTTGTGAATTCACGTTCTTGTGACCTATCTTCCAACCACCTCGCGTTCGAAGAAGTCGAGGAAGAAGGGCCAGTTGGGGCCTGCTTCGTGACCGCCATGGTGCTGACGATAGGTAAGGCGTCCGTCCATGAGTCCATTGTCCATACCTGGGAAGAGGTCGGTGCCCACACCTTTATAGCCCAGCAGTTCATAGACAGGTGATGCCTTTGATGCCGAGATGAACGAACCTACTACATCCTGCCATTTGTCGCCGCTCCAACTACCAGTAGAGATGAAGCAGGCACGTGGAGCGCAGAGGGCAATGAGTTCGTGCTGATCAACAGGTATGTCGTTTTCTGTCAGCGGATCTGCACCGTACTTGATGAGGTTGCCACATACCCAGTGGTATTCTTCGTTCGATACGATGTTGCCGATGCTCTCACCGCAGTCACGACGCCATCCTGCTGCTCCTGCCTTGCCCGATGAAGCTATGAATCCGGCTGCGATACGTGGTTCGAAGGCCATAGCGACGAGTGAGGCTTTTCCATAGCGTGACACACCCTCAATGGCGCACTTGGTGGCATCGAAGGTCTTATCGGTCTCGAAGTAATCGATGAGGCGTGACAGCCCCCACCCCCATGCACGGAGCGAACCCCAGGCGGTGGGCTGACGGTGCTCGCCCTTGTTGCAGAGTCCGATGATGCCGTTCGTCAGCCCTGAGCCTGCATCGGCTTGGATAGACGATGGGTTGATGGTGGCTGCTGCCCATCCGCGTTCGATGACCATCTGCTGCCACGAAACGGAACCGCCACGAGCAAAGCTGCGGGTGGGATCACCGCCTCCGAAACCGAACTCTATGATGACAGGCAGGTTCTGCTTACCTTCCGGATACACCACATTGGCTTGAATCTCGACGGTGATGGAAGGATAGCTGGAGTTGTCGACCACACCTTTCAGATAGCGCACCACCACCTGCTTTCCTGCAAACTCTTTTTTCTCTTCGTTGGTCACCTCCCACTTCACACCGGGCACATTGGCGGGAATGCGTCCATAGACGTTGTCTTCGAAGAGACGGACAATCTCCGGACGGCGCACCTTATTCCACATCTTGGCACTTGTGACTTTCTTGCCGCTTTCCGTCACCAACGGATCGGGGTAGAACGGATAAGGGTTGGCTATCAGTTCGTCATAATTCGGATGTTTGCTTTCGTCCTGACTGTTGGGCTGACGACCTTCCCGAGGCTGACCGACACCTACTTTAGCCAGCATGTCTGCATAGTCAGCTGCTGCTATCTTTCGAAGGCTGTCTTGTCTGGCTGGGTTTCCGCCTCCGAACATCATGAACTGTGCGTTAGCAGTAAACGGGATACATGCTATCAACATTGTCCCGAAAAAACACGTTATTGTTTTCATTTCTTTATATTTTTATAATCACTTATTTATTTTTGCAAAGTTACGAAATAATTCACTTCGTGCAAAATGCTACGCCTCAAATAACACAAATAAACTTGGTTTTTGTTCAGCTTAAACGCATTTTTGATAATTGACAATTGATAATGATGCAAATTCCTGTGTTTTTCTACTCAAAAGACTTGTTTTTTTTGTAAAATCTGCAAATTATTATACATTATAAATTATACATTATAAATTATTTTGTAACTTTGCATCCGATTTGTGAATTCGAACAAAACGATATAAAAGATATGATTAAAATCACTTTCCCAGACAACAGCGTTCGTGAGTATGAAGCTGGTGTAACTGGACTTCAAATTGCAGAGAGTATCAGTCCGCGTCTTGCACAAGACGTTATCGCATGTGGCGTAAACGGAGAGACAACTGAGTTGAACCGTCCTATCAACGAGGATGCCACCATCAATCTTTACAAATGGGATGACGCAGAGGGTAAGCATGCCTTCTGGCACACATCTGCCCACTTGATGGCTGAAGCTATTGAGGAACTCTACCCTGGAACTCAGTTCGGTATCGGTCCTGCCATCGAAAACGGTTTCTACTATGACGTGATGCCACCCGAGGGCGTAAAGCTCAGTGATGCCGACTTCCCGAAGATTGAAGAAAAGATGCAGGAACTGGTACAGCGCAAGGAAGCACTCATCCGTAAGGAGATATCCAAGAACGACGTGATGGAACTCTTTGCTTCAAAGGGCCAGACCTATAAGAACGAGCTGATTGCCGAACTCGAAGACGGTAAGATTACCACATATACACAAGGAAACTACATCGACCTGTGTAAAGGTCCACACCTCATGACCACAGCACCTATCAAGGCTTTCAAACTCCTGAGCCTTGCAGCTGCATACTGGCGTGGCGACGAGAAGCGTCCAATGATGACCCGTATCTATGGTATTTCATTCCCAAAGAAGAAGATGCTGGACGAGTATCTCGTAGCACTCGAAGAGGCTAAGAAGCGTGACCACCGTAAGATTGGTAAGGAGATGGAACTCTTCATGTTCTCTGAGCGTGTAGGTAAGGGTCTGCCTATGTGGTTACCAAAGGGTACTCAGGTGCGTATCCGTCTGCAGGACTTCCTGCGCAAGATTCAGAAGCGCTATGGCTATCAGGAAGTGATGACTCCACATATCGGTGGTAAGAACCTGTATGTCACATCCGGTCACTGGGATCACTACGGAAAGGATTCGTTCCAGCCTATCCAGACACCAGAAGAAGGCGAGGAATACCTGTTGAAACCTATGAACTGTCCTCACCACTGCGAAATCTTCGCTTGGCAGCCACGTTCATATAAGGACCTGCCATTCCGCTGTGCTGAATTCGGAACGGTTTACCGCTATGAGCAGTCAGGTGAGCTGCACGGACTGACACGTGTACGTTCGTTTACTCAAGACGATGCACATATCTTCTGCCGTCCTGACCAGGTGAAAGAGGAGTTCCTGCGTGTGATGGACATCATCAACATCATCTTCAAGGCCCTCGATTTCAACCAGTACGAAGCACAGATCAGCCTTCGTGACCCTAACGACAAGGAGAAATACATCGGTAGCGATGAAGTTTGGGAACAGGCAGAGCGTGCTATCATCGAAGCATGTGAGGAGAAAGGACTGAAAACCAAGACCGAGCTTGGTGAAGCTGCATTCTATGGTCCAAAACTCGACTTCATGATTAAGGATGCACTGGGCCGTCGTTGGCAGCTTGGAACCATCCAGGTGGATTACAACCTTCCTGAACGATTCAAACTGGAATATACTGGCAGCGATAATGAGAAACATCGTCCTGTAATGATTCACCGTGCCCCATTCGGCAGTATGGAACGTTTCATCGCCGTACTTATCGAACACACAGCAGGTCGTTTCCCATTGTGGCTCATCCCTGATCAGGTGGCTATCCTGCCAATTTCTGAGAAATACAATGACTACGCCAAGAAGGTGTGTGAGTATCTCAACATGAACGATGTTCGCGCCATTGTAGACGACCGTAATGAGAAAATCGGACGCAAGATTCGTGACAACGAAATCAAGCATATCCCATACATGCTCGTTGTGGGTGAGAAAGAAGAGAACGACGGAACTGTCAACGTACGTAAGCAAGGAACTCAACAGCAAGAGACCATGACAATGGAAGTTTTTGCCAAGAAGATTCAAGACGAAGTACGCCAGATGACCGAAGAGTTCTAATTTATGTCGTTGAACATATCATTGCAACTTATATACACGAAAACGGCGCATGCAGGTAGAGAATTATGCCACTAAATGCAAATAATCACGTATTATGCATTGTGCATTTTGAATAATTTACTATCTTTGCGCCCGATTTGTGTGTATCAAATCATACTGAACATAAAAAACGAACATAAAAACGAATTAGAAACCGAAGGAATTATCACATTTAATGAAAGGTGACAACAAGAAGCAGCAGTACAGAGTAAACGAACAAATACATGTACGCGAAGTCAGAATCGTTGGTGAAGGAATTGAGTCAAAAGTCGTTCCGACACGCGAAGCACTTCAAATGGCAGACGACATGGGAGTAGATCTTGTAGAAATCTCCCCTACTGCACAACCTCCGGTTTGTCGACTCATCGACTATTCAAAGTTCCTTTACCAAATCAAGAAGAAGGCAAAGGAGATGAAAGCCAAGCAGGTGAAGATCGACGTGAAGGAAATTCGTTTCGGACCACAGACAGCCGATGCAGACTATGCATTCAAGCTGAAACATGCCATTGAATTCCTCAGCCAAGGTAACAAAGTCAAGGCATACGTTTTTTTCAAAGGCCGTTCGATTGTGTTCAAGGAACAAGGAGAAGTACTTCTGCTCCGCTTGGCAAACGACCTGGAAGATGTTGCAAAGGTCGAAAGCATGCCATCGCTCGAAGGTAAAAAGATGATTATCATGCTGGCACCTAAAAAGCCTGGAAGCGGAAACCAGAAGAAAAAGGAACAACCAAAGCCTGCAGCACCTGCACCACAGGAAACAACAGAGGAAACTCCTGAAGAAGAAAACGAAGAATAAAGAAGCAAGATAAGGTGCGTAACGTCCTGGTATATACGTTGCCACTCATAGTAATAACAAATTAAATAACAAAAAAATGCCAAAAGTTAAAACAAGTTCAGCCGCTAAAAAGCGCTTTAAGCTTACTGGAACTGGAAAAATCAAGAGACAGCACGCTTACCACTCTCACATTCTCACAAAGAAGACAAAGAAGCAGAAGAGAAATCTCGACCACTCTGCAATCGTGGTAAAAGCAAACGTAAAGCAAGTACGTGACCTACTTTGCCTCCGTTAAATCTCTAACAGTAAGTAAGAATTAATTAACAGATTGTTTAATCGAATGCTTAGCTCAAAAAGAGTAGTAACGACTACCGCTAACATTCAAAAAGAAAAAAAATTATGCCAAGATCAGTAAATCATGTTGCTTCAAGAGCAAGAAGAAAGAAGATTTTAAAGCGCGTTAAGGGTCAGTTTGGTGCACGTAAGAACGTGTGGACCGTTGCGAAAAATGCTTACGAGAAGGGACTTACATACGCATTCGTAGGTCGTCGTCGCAAGAAGAGAGAGTTCCGTGCATTGTGGATTCAGCGTATCAACGCAGCTGCTCGTCTTGAAGGTCTGTCATACTCACAGCTGATGGGTGCCCTTCACAAAGCAGGTATCGAAATCAACCGCAAGACTCTTGCAAACCTCGCACTCAACAATCCTGCAGCATTCAAGGCTGTCGTTGAGAAAGTAAAGTAAATCTACTTGACTTACAATACGGGAGAGCGTAAAAAAGCGCTCTCTTTTTTTATAACAATTATCAATATTCATTATGTTACAACAAACAATTAAAATCAAGGCAAACACCATTCGCTGGCATCAGTTCTCACGCCGCTCCGATGCAGTGTTCCTTAGCCTCGGCAGGGAAATTCGTATCGGTGTACTGAGTGTGGCTACCCTGCTCTCTGCTACGCCCAACTCGGCTGCTGCAAGGGTTGCAATGGCTCCTGAGCACACAGACGAGGCAACAGAACTGATTGACAACGGAGTCGCGGATGGAGTGGTCGTCGACGATGAGATCGTGGATGGCATGCCTATCGATGAAACAGTCATCGATTCTTCCTTTACGGAAAAACACATTCAACTGAGTTGCACAGAAGTAACAGCTTCACGTATTCCGATTTCATCGGACAAGGCAACCCGAATCATTCAAATCATTACAGCTGAAGATCTTAAAGCCAGTGCGGCACAAAGTGTAAGCGACCTACTGAAATTGGTGGCTGGAGTCGATGTGCGCCAACGTGGTGGGTTTGGCATTCAGACCGATATTGGTGTGAATGGAGGCAATGAAGATCAGGTGACCGTAATGCTCAACGGTATTAACATTTCTAATCCTCACACAGGTCATCTCACAATGGACTTGCCTGTCAGCATGAACGACATCGAGCGTATCGAGGTGTTGGAAGGCGGAGCCAGTCGTGTCTATGGTTCTTCTGCATTTGCAGGTGTCATTAATATCGTGACGAAGAGCGAGGCGGTCAATCGTGTCGGAATAGCTGCCTCAGGCGGATCGTATGGCACGTTCAGCACCAATGGGTCAATCAACCTGCTTTCTGGCGCATTCATCAATCGCATCAGTGGCGGATGGAGCCAGAGCGACGGGGCAAGTGCAAATAGCGACTTCAAGAAAGCGAACGTCTATTGGCATGAGCAATATAGCGGTGACTGGATTGACCTGCGTATGCAAGCAGGCTTGAGTACGACAAAGTACGGAGCCAATACGTTCTACGGAACTGGCAGTCAGTCACAGTATGAGGAAAACGACCGCTATATGCTGTCGCTTCAGGGCGAAAGTAAGACTCGTTTCCACTTGCTTCCACAACTGTATTGGAACCGCACCTACGACCATTATATCTGGCGAAGGGAGAATCCTGCTGCTTACGAGAACTATCATCGTACCGATGTGTATGGCGGCCAACTGAATGCATGGACCGCATGGCATTTAGGAAAGACAGCAATCGGAGTGGAGTTCCGTCGCGAAAACATCTTGAGCACCCGACTTGGTAAGCCAATCGACGCGAACAGCATCAACCCCTACCCTGGTTATAAATACGAGGACGGACGCAGCAATCTCGGCATCTATCTTGAGCACGATGTGCTGTTAGACAACTGGAGTTTCTCTGCAGGATTGCTTGCCAATCACAATACCAGTGTGAGTGGCGGACTGCGTTTTTATCCTGGCATCGATATCAGTTTCCGTCCGATAGAGAACTTATGCCTGTATGCGTCGTTCAACCAAAGTCTGCGCACACCTACTTACACGGAATTGTATTATAACGGTCCGGGATTAGAGGCGAACAGTGCGCTGAAACCCGAAAAGAGTACTGATTACACAGTGGGATGCAGCTTTACGACATCTGGCATCAGTGCCACCCTGAAAGGCTTTTACCGTCACGAAACAGATATGATGGACTGGGTAAAACTCCAAGGGGCTACCGTATGGACTACAGCCAACTCCGATATCGACAATATGGGTGTAGAGGCCTTGGTGGTTTATGATACAAGCAAATCGACAGCCAAAAAACACTATTTTATAAATAAGGTGTCTGTAGGCTACTGCTACAACTACCAGCATCGCATCGATGAACAACAAGCAGCCAACTATGCCAACCAATTAGTCTATCTACGCCATAAGTTTGTGGCAACACTTCAGCACCGAATCATTGGACATCTCTCCGCACAATGGGAGTTTGTGTACAAAGATCGTACAGGTTGGTTTGACAATGCTCAAACACAGGAACGTCAAAACTATGGCAGTTTCGGACAGTTGGACTTAAAGGTACAGTGGAATACGGAGCGGCTCAGCATTTATGCACAAGCCAACAACCTCACTGGCAAACACTACTACGACATTGCCAATGTGTGCCAACCAGGACGTTGGTTTACTGTCGGCACAAAACTGAATATTGACCTATAGCCATTTTGTATTGCACAGATTGCACTGAAAATGCAGGTTTTGAGCATAATAATTGCGCATTACCTGCTTTTTCGTGTGATTTCTCATCGTTATATTTCCCCAAGTGGGAATTATTGCATATCTTTGCATTTGAATCTAAAAAATGACTAGTATTAACATCTAAATAGTATAAAAGTATGAAAGCATTTGTATTTCCAGGACAGGGAGCACAGTTCTCTGGTATGGGCAAAGACCTGTACGAGTCAAACCCTCTTGCAAAAGAATTGTTCGATAAAGCTAACGAGATTCTCGGCTATAAAATTACCGACATTATGTTTGAAGGTACTGCTGAAGAATTGAAGCAGACAAAGGTTACGCAGCCTGCTGTGTTCCTTCACTCTGTTATTTCTGCTCTTTGTATGGGCGATGCATTCAAGCCAGAGATGGTAGCAGGTCACTCTCTTGGTGAGTTCTCTGCACTTGTTGCTGCTGAATGTCTGTCGTTCGAGGATGGTCTGAAACTTGTCTATAAGCGTGCTATGGCTATGCAGAAAGCCTGTGAGGCAACTCCAAGCACGATGGCAGCCATCATCGGTCTGCCCGACGAAGAGGTAGAAAAGGTTTGTGCAGGTATCAGCAAGGAAGGCAACGTAGTTGTTCCTGCTAATTACAACAACCCTGGACAGCTTGTCATCTCAGGAAATATCGAAGCTGTAAACGAAGCTTGTGAGGCTCTGAAGGCTGCCGGTGCAAAGCGTGCACTTCCGCTACCTGTAGGTGGTGCATTCCACTCTCCACTCATGATGCCTGCACAGGATGAGCTGGCAGCTGCCATCGAGCAGACAGAGTTCCATGCACCTAAGTGTCCTGTTTACCAGAATGTGGATGCAAAGGGCCATACAGATGCAGCAGAGATCAAGGCCAACCTGCTGAAGCAGTTGACGTCACCAGTGAAATGGACTTATGAAGTACAGGCTATGATTGCCGACGGTGCTACTGACTTCACAGAGTGTGGCCCAGGCAAGGCTCTTCAAGGCATGATTGCCAAGATTTCGCGCGACGTAACCGTTCACGGCATCGAGGCATAACTGAATTATAATAAGTCAATAGTCGATAGTAAATAGTATTTAGTAAATTGTCAAATCGTAAATAATACAATGCGTCCTATTATCTATCAGACATTGCCGCGCCTGTATGGAGCTGTAAGCAAGGAGAACGTCCGAAACGGTTCGATTGCCCAGAACGGATGCGGTAAGATGAACGACTACACAACCAAGGCCCTGAAACATATTCGGGGACTTGGTTTTAATTATATTTGGTACACAGGCCTCATTGAGCATGCCACCAAGACCGACTATTCCCGCTATGGCATCAAGGCCGACAACCCAGCCGTAGTGAAGGGAAATGCAGGCAGTCCGTATGCGATTAAGGACTACTACGACATCGATCCCGACTTGGCAGTCGATGTACCTCACCGCATGAAGGAATTCGAGGCACTTGTCGCTCGTACTCATCGTGCAGGACTGAAGATGATTATCGACTTCGTTCCTAATCACGTAGCACGTCAATATGGCTCAGATGCCAAGCCAATGGGTGTGGCAGATTTAGGCGAGAATGATGATTCTGAGACAGCATTCTCCACACAGAACAATTTCTACTACCTGCCCGGGCAGCATCTCGACATCAGCGACATCGCTGGCGAGGAGGCTCACTACGACGAATATCCAGCTCGTGCGACAGGCAACGACTGCTTCACTGCCCGTCCTTCCAGAAACGACTGGTATGAAACGATAAAACTGAATTACGGCATCAATCCGTCAACACGGCAGCTCGACCTGACCATTGCCGAGCAACTCAATACGACAGTTCCGACTGATGGCATTCGTGGCTATGGACACCTAGAGAACCCCTCTCTAATCTCCCCCAAGGGGAGAGGATTGGGTTACGACACACAACTCCCCTCCTTAGGAGGGGTTGGGGGAGGTCGTTTTCTTTTCACCTATCCCGATACCTGGACAAAAATGCTCGACATCCTTCGCTTCTGGGCAACGAAAGGCATAGACGGCTTCCGCTGCGATATGGCAGAAATGGTACCTGTAGAGTTTTGGGAGTGGGCCATTCCGCAGATCAAGAGCGAACATAGCAACATCATCTTCATAGCCGAAGTATATAATCCCTACGAATATCGCAACTATATTCATCGTGGTCACTTCGACTATCTCTACGACAAAGTGGGAATGTATGACACGCTACGTCGTGTGGTAGGAGGTGAAAGTGCATCACTCATCACCCAATGCTGGCAGTCAATCGACGACATCCAGCAGCACATGCTCAATTTCCTCGAGAACCACGACGAACAACGCATCGCCTCGCCATTCTTTGCAGGCGAACCCCGTCGTGCCTACCCTGCCCTACTCGTATCTGCCCTCATGCGCACCAATCCGTTCATGATCTATCAGGGTCAAGCCTTAGGAATCGATGGGATGGAAGATGCAGGCTTCAGCGGCAAAGACGGCCGTACCACCATTTTCGACTACTGGAGCACAGATGCATTCCGTCGTTGGTGCAACGACGACCGTTTCGACGGACTACAGCTGCACGACCAAGAACGGGAAACGCTCGACTACTACACCCGTGTACTCCATATAGCCGCTACCGAACGAGCCATCAGCGAAGGAAAGACATTCGATCTCATGTATGCCAACTACGAAAACCAAGCGATGGACACCAACCGTCTCTTTGCATTCTTACGCAAGGCAAAGAACGAAACCATCCTCGTTGTTGCCAACTTTGCCGATACAGAGATGTGGGCAGACGTACGCATCCCTGACCATGCAGTCGACTATCTTCAGCTTCGTACAGGGGTATGCCAGGCAACAGACCTGCTCACAGGAAATGCACAGACCGTAGAGATATATCCCGACCACATCATCCCCATTCACGTTTCTGCACGTGATGGACTGGTACTCAAGTTCTAAGAATATGGCCAATGAACATATGTTCATAGCTCGATGGACATATGTTCATGAAAGGCGTTATTCTTCAAATTGTAGTTTAACAAACTGGAAATAACAAACAATCAGCGTATGAAATTTACGCTGATTGTTTCATTTTAACTATGAACGACGGTGAGTGAAAATTGCGGAAGTGCAGTCGAACAATTGTCAGAGTACACCCTAACAAGTGACAGAGTGTACTCCAGCAAAAGAAATAATACTACAATTTCACCTTTACGCCTTTCGACTCGTTCTGCATGCGGTCGAGGGCTGTGACGACGAAGGTGCAGCCTGTCTGGTTGCCTTGCAGGAGATAGCGGGGTTCGCTGACTATTGCTACAAGATGTGATGCATCGTCGGGTGTGAGGGTCGGTTTCTCACCTGGGGCGAAACGATAGACGGCATAACGGGTTGCCTTGTCTAACTCTTTCTTGGCTTTGGGCTCTTTCCACGCAAGGTAGATGCCATTCACCACAGAGGCTTGCGGCGCTACGATTTGTATCTTGAGTTTTCCAACTTTCTTTGGTGCTTTCTTGTCAATCCACGGCATGAGGGGCTGAAGAGCGGGACGTTTGTGATATTCTTGCTCTAACATGGTGCGGTAGTTGCCTGGATTGTTGACTACAGCGGCTGCATACCATTGGCAGCTTCCCTGCACATTGGGCAGGCTACGCTGCAGTGCGTATTTCGAAATCATCTGATGAACTTGTGGATTCTTCGGGTCGGCTTCTTTCACAGTTCGTTCTACATCCTGTCCGATGTAGAGGGGACGATGGCCGCAATAGTCGTTCCACCAATGAACAAGTACTTCGTAGTCTGCCACAGCATAGCCGATGTTCCAGTAGATCTGAGGGATGAGGTAGTCAACCCACTCGCGCTCTTGCCACAACACGATATCGGCGTAGAGGTCGTCGTAGTTCTGTGTGCCGCGTGTAGCACTACCCTCTTTTGAGTTTTTACCATTAGGACTATTGCGATAGATACCGAATGGTGAGATGCCAAACTTGACCCAAGGTTTCACGCGACGTACAAGTTCATGAATCTCCTGAATAAGCAGGTTGACATTGTCACGACGCCAATCGGCTATCGAGGTGAAGCCACGTGGGTCAGCACGGAAGTTGGCCTCATCGGGGATGGACTGCCCTGCTGTTGGGTAGGGATAGAAATAGTCGTCCATGTGGAGTCCATCGACATCGTAACGCTTCAGGATGTCTTCGATGACCATGCAGGTGTACTGACGGTTGATTTCCAAAGCAGGATTGAAGATGAGCAAGTCGCCATACTGGAAAAGACGTTCAGGATGAGTAGCGGCTACGTGGTTTACTGCCACTTCCTTCGTACCTGCCGTCTTGGCACGATAAGGATTGATCCACGCATGACACTCCATGCTTCGCTTATGACACTCCTCTACCATCCACGCCAAGGGGTCCCAACCATCATCGGGCGCCTTGCCCTGCGTACCCGTCAGATAGCGGCTCCAGGGTTCAAGGTCGGAACGATAGAGCGCATCGCCTTCTGCACGTACTTGAAAGAGGATGGCATTGATACCTGCTCCATGAAGCACATCGAGCTGTTCGGAAAGCATGCTTCGCAGCTGTTGGGGCGTTTTCCCCAGATACTGTCCATTTACACATTGAATCCATGCACCACGGAATTCGCGCTTGGGCTGTGCTGTTGCTGCTAGGGCTGCAACAAAAAGAAGGAATGAAATGAATAGTTTTTGCATATTTCTTGAATTGATTGTTTTAGAACTTATGTGACTTACGAGACTTACAAGAACGGTGTCAGCAGATTGCCAAACCATGCTACGAACCGTTTCCACTTTGTCTTACCTTTCCAATAGGCATCGCTCATGAGCACGCTGCTCTTTATGTCGTCTTCAAACATACGTGTCAGTTCAGCGGTGACTTCGCGGTCGAAGATGATGGTATTGACCTCATAGTCACAACGCAGGCTGCGGCTGTCGAGATTGGACGAACCGACCGTACAAAACAGGTCGTCGACCATCATGGTTTTCGTGTGATGGAATCCGCCTCTGAACATATATACCTTCGCACCGAGCTTCTGCATCTGCCTGCCCACATAATGGCTGGCATCGGGCGTAAGCGGAATATCGCTCTTCTCGCTCAATAGAATTTGAACGTCCACTCCCCGTTCTATGCATCGCTTCAGGGCGCTACGAACCTGATGGGTAGGCACGAAGTAGGGATTGATGAGCAGCACCTTGTGGCGTGCATTGTCCAACATGCTACAGTATAGCTGACGGATGGATTTGTTGGTCTCACGCGGTTGGCGGTCGATGATGCCAAGCATAGACTGCCCATCCTGTTCGTTATGCTGAGGGAAATACTTAGAGCCGACAAGAATCTCGCCAGTCTCGTCAGCCCACATACGGCAGAAGATGTAGTGCAGGTTGTTGACTGCGGGACCTTCGATGCGCATGTGCATATCGCGCCAAGGACCTATTCCCTCAAGTCCGTTGATGTAATAATCTGCCACATTCATGCCACCCGTATATGCCACCTTACCGTCGATCACGACAATCTTGCGGTGGTCGCGTGGGATGATGTGGTTGACCCATGGAAAGTTAATAGGGTCGAACTTCACTAACTTAATACCCAGTGAGCAGATGCTGTCGTGCATGGCACGTTTCACGGGCCGGTTGTTCGACGAGTTTCCGAAGGCATCATACATGGCACGTACCTCGACACCTTCCTTCACCTTTTCAGCCAATTCGTGATAGAGCAGTCCGGCGATGGAATCATTGCGGAAATTGAAATACTCCAAATGGATGAACACCTTGGCCTTGCGGATGGCGTCAAACATATCTTCAAACTTCTCGTGGCCGCTCTTCAACAGCTTCACACGGTTGAAGTCAGTCAGTTCGATACCCTTGAGGGTCAGATAGTTCTTCTCGTCTATATCGCTCTGTGCTAAAAGCGAGCAACTGGTCATCACAACCAGCAATATTGTCAATAATCGTCTCATATATTTCCCAATAATTCTTCTAATGGGCCTATCCAGTCTTCATCTTTACCTACCAACAGACCACGCATGCCTACAGCCTGGCATCCCTCGATGTTGCGTGGACTGTCGTCCACAAACACACATTCCTCTGCACGCAACCCCGCTGCATCCATCATCCTGTAGAACATAGACGGTGCAGGCTTGTAATCACGAAGCTGGAAGCTGTAATATAAATAAGGTATGTAATGGCGCAACCCATGTCCGTCACCACTGAAAGCATCGCTCTCAGCCCATTGCTGCAGGAACGGGTTGAGGTTGCTCAGCAAGTACAGACGATAGTGCTGCTGGAGGCGAAGCAACGCATCAAGATTCTTGCGAGGTACCGCCTTTACATATCCCATCCATGCCCAATGTGCCTCTTCATACGAATAGGAAGGATTGTCCACACCCACGAACTTACCACCCTTCTGCTGTGCTTCTAGTGCCAGCAGACGACAGAACTCATCGGTTGTAATCTCACCCTTCTCCACCTGTCCGAAGATGCCTGTCTGCCCAAAAATGTTCATCTGCTGACGTGCGTCTGTGATGCCCAAAGTCTCGAAACGCCGCATTGCCTCCTCGGGCTGAAGATGTATGACGACACCTCCGAAATCGAATATGATATTCTTTACCATTGTATTTCTGAAATTCCTTTTGAACGTAAATAGCTGTTTGCCAAACTGAAATGATGATTACCGAAGAATCCGCGATAGGCAGACAGGGGCGACGGATGAGCCGATCGCAGGATGCAATGTTTCGAGCCGTCAATCAGACTGCTCTTACTCCCTGCATAACTGCCCCAGAGGATGAACACCAGATGTTCACGCCGCTCACTCAGGATACGGATGACTGCATCGGTAAATTCCTCCCAGCCCTGTCGTTGATGCGAACCTGCCTGATGTTCGCGAACCGTCAGTGTAGCGTTGAGCAGAAGCACTCCTTGCTGAGCCCAGCGTGTGAGATTGCCCGTCGAGGGAATCGGTGCCCCGATGTCGTCGTGTATTTCCTTAAAGATATTATTCAGCGAAGGCGGAAACGGCACGCCATCGTTCACCGAGAAACACAAACCATGCGCCTGTCCAGGCTCATGATAAGGGTCCTGACCAATCAGCACGACTTTCACACGATCGAACGGACATTGGTTGAACGCGTTGAAAATCAGTCGGCCAGGGGGGAAAACCGTATAACGGGCATACTCCTGCTTCACGAAACCTACCAGTTTCGCAAAGTAGGGCTTATCGAACTCGCCCTGCAACTGCTGCTGCCACGATGGTTCTATATTGACCTGCATAGCGATTAATTAAACAATTCTGCCAGTTTATCCTGTAATGCTTCTTCACGTAGGTTCGTAGCAACAATCTTCCCTTGCTGATCCACCAGTAGGTTTGACGGAATAGACTGAATCTTATAGAGTACAGCACCTTCACAATTCCATCCTTTCAGGTCGGAGAGCTGAGGCCACGGCATCTGCAGCTTCTCAATGGCTGCAAGCCAGGCTTTCTTATCCTCGTCGAGCGAAACGCCGACCACTTCGAATCCCTTTTCGTGATACTTATCATAGGCGGCTACTACATTCGGCATCTCTGCACGACACGGACCGCACCATGAAGCCCAAAAGTCAACCAATGTATATTGATTCTCGGCGATCATCGACATTACGCTGACAGGCTTTCCTTGTGTGTCAGGCAAGGTGAAATCCGTAAACAGTCCACCCACGCCTGCATTCTTCAGAACCTCAATCTGCTTCATAATCCTACGATAGTGAGGACCATCAGGATTCTTTGCCGAATAAGCCTCCAGCAACAGGTCGTGTGTCGGTGCTTTGCTTGGATCCTGATAGTATTGGGCAAACAGATAGTCTGCAATACCTGTTCCTGCATGATCCACGATAAACTGACGCTCTGCCTCATACATCATGGCAGTAATCGAGTCGAGCTGATGCTGAGCAACAGCGATTTCATCAGGCGACCCTTGATTGTTGAGCACAATTTGCCAAGGAGCTTCCTGCTTTGCCTCCCACTCCTTCTGCAAACGCTGATAATCTTCCCACAGAGGTCCGTCAGGTCCGTGGTCAACATAAACAGACAGCTTCTTACTCCCCTGCTTGAACAACTGCACATCAATCTGGGAATTTTCGAAAGGGATATCCAGAAAACCTAATCCTTCAGTCGTTCCGTTATGAGTAGGAATCATATAACAGATCTTTACCTCTTCTGCAATACCTGTGAACTCAAACTTGCCATTCTCAACGATAGCAGTATCGAACGGAATGAAATTGAAGAAACCTTCCATATCACACAGGAATACCGTATCGCCGTCTTCCGTACCCTCTGCGGTTCCCCTAATGATGTAGCCTTCAGACTTGTTGGTATTGTCGCATGCATACAGCACAGCCAAACACAAACAAACCAAGAATCCAAATAATTTATTCATATCGCTTACCTATAACCTATAACCAATAACCTTTAACCAATAACCTTTAACCCCTACTTCACATGCCCTCCGGCTATCCAATGTTGCACAAAGTACGTCGAATTCAAATCATCGACGACAACCCCTCTCGAACTGCTGGCATGTATGAACTTATTCCCTTTGAGATAAATGCCAACATGATTGATATTGCTGGCTGTCTTACTGTTTCCTGATGTCACAAAAAACACAAGGTCGCCACTCGAAAGCCCCGTGCGGCTCACATTGCGGCAATCCTGGATATACTGGTCGGCACTTCGACGATGGAGTTTCTTGTTGTAGACGGCCTTATAGATGGCAGTCGTCAGACCAGAGCAATCTACGCCCTTTTTAGTATTGCCCCCATATTCGTATGGCACACCTAACCATTTTGACGACTCAATCATCAACCGCCAGTTATCGTGTTCCTCGATGTCGAATCCCAACGCAAGCCCGGCACGAGCCAGTTCACGCATATCTACATCCTTGTAAAACGAACGCGATGAGTGGCATGATGATAAAAAGCAGACAAGGGTAAGGAAGCACAATGCTCCCCACCCTTTCCTTAGAATGATGACACGATGATGATATTTATGCTTCTGCCGCAATCGACTCATGATGAACGTTTCCTTCGAAGTATTGTTCGATTTCAGCAATCATATCAGTATCGGCCTTACTGTAATCCTTGATAATATGCCCATGTTCAAGCAAAGCCACACGAGTACAGATGTCGAGTGTATGCGTCAGGTTATGACTCGATACGATGATGGTTGCACCTGTCTGCTTGTTGTAGTCCTCGAGCAGATACTTCATTGCTATCTGGCTCGAAGGATCGAGGAAGTTGAACGGTTCGTCGAGAATCAGCAGGCTTGGATGATTGAGCAATGCTGCGATGATACCCACCTTCTGTTGGTTACCTGCCGAGAGGTTACGAATCAACTTGTTCTGCCCACATACTTCTCCGTTCATAAAATCAACATAGTGTTTCAACTGTTCGTCAATCTCCTCCTTCGGAATATTGTTCACTTTTCCGATAAAAGCGAAGTACTCGTCGGGGGTGAGATAGTCGATGAGGAATCCAGAATCGATGTATGCACCGGTAAATGCTTTCCAGTCTTCTGTCTTCGATGTGATATACTCCGCATCTTCCGTCTTGATGGTTACCATACCCATATTAGGTTTCAGCAAATCGAGTATCAGTCGGAAGAGGGTTGTCTTACCGGCACCGTTGTTGCCTACAAGTCCTAAGACATCTCCACTATGAATGGTAAATGTATCAATATCTAATGCTACATTCTCGCCGAATACTTTCTTAAGCGTTTCGAGTTGCACGGAAACTTGACATGTTTTCATATCTTCTTATCATAAATTGTTTATAAATCGCTTTTAACCACACATGGTGCAGAGCCACACCAACCAAACCTAATGCCATCATCACGATGCCTCCCCACATATTGCCTAACAACATCACCAACACATACATGATACCCATCGGGACAAACATCGCAGCCATCGAAACAAAGAACTGTGCCTTTGAGTTGGTTGTCTTCTGTTGCAACTTCTGGGTCAGGTTCAACGTTGTGTTATTGAAGATGGCCAGGATGAACAGACATGGGAAGATACAACCTGGCGTGAAGAACAGGCATCCCAACATCTCATAGATCGTATACTTGCCTGTTGCTACAGGAGCAATCATCGAAAGTGTAGGTATCAACAGCATGGCGATATAGAAGTAATACTTGGCCTTCAACAGCGACAGCACCGATTCCTTACGGCTCATCAGTCCGTCAATATAATTACCCTCTACACCCATCACATTCGTGAGCGTCATGATGCCATACACAGCAAAGCAATAGACACAGATGAACACACGCATGAAACTTGCATCATAGGCTGTCGTAAATGCTGTAACGGCACAGAAAAGCAAGGTGATTGTAAGACCCGAAATGAAAATCTTGCGAACTACGTTGTTGCGGGCAATCGACTTGATTTCCAGTTTCAGATATTCGCCAATCACACCATAGCGGTTCAGGAAACTCATCTCCTGCGACTTCACTTTCTTCACCTTCTCAACCTTCGCAATCTCGGCATAGAGGAACTTACGTTGCATCCACAGGTTCACAAAGTACAACACAGCGATACACAGCAATACTGCCACGAAGCAGAGTGGATTCCACTCGATGAAGCCACGCATGAACAGCATCGAACCAGTGAAGAGCCAATCGTTCAGCACCATGCCGAAAATAATAAGGACAGCATAGAATAGAAACGGCACCAGGAGGTAGAGAAAATGCTGATTGATGAGTGTACGCCAAATCAAATACCAATAGGCATTGAGGACAAACAGCAACCACACACCTATCAGGTAGCCGATGAAGCTAATCCATCCAAAGTACGGCATCTGCGCAACAGTCAGGAAACCGAACGGGATGAAGAAGAAAAGGAAAAAGGCGTTACCCCAGTTCCATCCTCGCTTGATCAGGAAGATATGCACAATAGCATTCACCGGGATTGGCATCAGTTTATAAGGCTTTACCTCCTGAGCAGGTGTTTCCTGCATACCGAATCGAACAAAGAATTCGAAAATCAGTATGAAGAGGATACCTTGATTGAGCATATCGCATGCTTCAATACTTCCCTCTAGAAAAGCATTACCAAGCACCACACCAAAGAAGATGAGGTAACAAGTCATGAAGGCTATCATGCCATAGGTAAAGATTTTCATGAAACGATTGCGGTCAAACATCGGATGACGTTTCTCGCTCAGTTTCTTGTTCTTTGAGATTAACTTATACAGTAATCTGAATTGTTTGAAATCCATTTGTCTTTGTTTTGTTTTATCCGTTTGACGCACAAACCGAAAAAAAACTACAAACAATCATACTTTTTTATTGTTCACTCAGATATTTTTCTGCTTCCATCGCAGCCTTACAACCCGAACCGGCTGCTACGATGGCCTGACGATAGGTTGGATCTGCAACATCACCTGCTGCAAAAACACCTGGGATATTCGTGCGTGGCGAGGCTCCGTCTGTCTTGATAAAGCCTGTCTCGTCTGTTTCAATCCATGGTTTGAACACTTCCGAATTCGGACGATGACCAATCGCAAGGAAGAATCCGTCAATAGGTAGGTCGTAATGGTACTCTCCTTCCTCACCTCTTTTATATACAAGGTGTGCTCCTTCCACTCCGTTTTCCCCATACAGTCCTTCCGTATTGGTTTCGAACAGCACATCTATCTTATCATTGGTCAGCACACGATCCTGCAGAATCTTGGATGCACGGAAGTATGATTTGCGAACGATGAGATAGACTTTCGCAGCCAACGATGCCAGATAGAGGGCTTCACCGCATGCGGTATCTCCTCCTCCCACTACTGCCACAACCTTCTTGCGATAGAAGAATCCGTCGCATGTAGCACAGGCACTCACACCCTGCCCCATGTATTTCTTTTCGTCGTCCAGCCCTAAGAACTTTGCAGAGGCTCCCGTGGCTATAATCACTGTATCGGCCTCGACCTCGCTCCCATCCTCGAACGTGAATCGATATGGAGCCTTACTCAGGTCGCTCTTCACACAGATATGTTCGCGCACCTCTACGCCGAACTTATCGACCTGCTGACGCATCAGGTCCATCAGGTCCTGCCCCGACAGCTCTTCAGGATGTCCGGGGAAGTTCTCTATCATATCGGTAATGGTGAGTTGGCCACCTGGCTGAATTCCTTCATATACAACTGGGTTCAGATTGGCTCTGCTTGCATAAATGGCTGCAGTATAGCCTGCAGGACCTGAGCCGATAATCAAACATTTAATGTGTTCCATATATATTATCTTAAATCGATGATTTCTGCATTCGGGTACTTACTCTTGTTGAATCTGAAAGTACTGTCCGCTTGCTTCTTACCTTTCTTATACGATGTTACCTTTATTTCTATATCTGCTTTCGAGCCGCCCATGATAATGTATGTCGGCTGATAGTTCATACGATTGATACGGATGATGGCTTTCTGGATTGAATTCTTTGCATTGGTCGAGGTCAGCACAACTTCGAAATACGCCTTCGTGTTGGTACCGAATGCGATGTCGTATCCCTTCTTATACATATCAATGAATGCATACGGATTCATCTTCGCCAACTGTGCAGGCTTCGGTTCCGTTACGTTCACCTCCTCGTTATCCTTCACATACGACCACATCGTCTTACCGTCAAACCATGTTGTTGTGTTCGTCAGGCGGGTATGGAACTTGTTTCCCTGCAACAGAATCGTACCGTTGTCGGTATCATTACCTATGGCCACTTCGAACGTCACGTCCACACTCGGACATTTGCGGAACTCCGCTGCTGCCTTGTCGAGCACACTCTTGGCATCCCATGCGGCATACGTACTCAATGCGCTGAGTACACAGCATATTACTAAAACTGATTTCTTCATATTCGTTCTTTTCTTATTTCTATCCTCCCCTTTGAGAAGGAGGTAGAGGGTATGTTATCTTAGATTATTAATGATGGTGTCCAATGTATTGAAATCCTGTACCAGCACATCACGAGGTTTGGCTCCTACCTGTGCACCCACGATGCCCGCTTTCTGAAGCTGGTCCATAATCTTACCCGCACGGTTGTAGCCGATCGAGAAGTTACGCTGAAGCATCGAAGTACTGCCCTGCTGTGATGATACGACCAACTTGGCACATTCCTCGAACATCGGGTCGAGACGTCCTGCCAGCTCACCGCTATCACCTCCGCTTTCACCATCGTCATCCACTTCTGGCAGATAGGCTGCGTGTCCGAAACTCTGCTGCGAACTGATGAATTTACAGATACGCGATACTTCCGGTGTATCGACAAATGCACACTGCACACGGGTTGGGTCGCCTCCGTTCAGGTAAAGCATATCACCACGCCCTATCAGCTGATTGGCTCCCGGACGGTCGAGAATGATACGTGAATCCATCATGGCTGCCACACGGAAGGCTACACGTGCAGGGAAGTTGGCCTTGATGGTACCTGTGATAATCTGGGCTGTCGGTCGCTGGGTAGCAATAATCATGTGGATGCCCACTGCACGTGCCAACTGGGCAATACGGCAGATTGGCAATTCTATCTCCTTGCCTGCTGTCATGATCAGGTCGCCGAACTCATCGATAATAACCACATAATACGGCATAAAGTCGTGACCAAGCATCGGATTCAGTTTCCTTTCCTTGAATGCCTGATTGTATTCCTTGATGTTACGCACACCGGCTACTTTGAGCAGGTCGTAGCGCGTGTCCATCAGTTTACAGAGCGAATTGAGCGTCTTTACCACCTTCTGCACATCCGTGATAATCGGCTCCTCCTCTTCCTCCAGCTTCGCAAGGAAGTGGTTCTCTATCGGGTTGTATATGCTGAATTCCACCTTCTTGGGGTCCACCATCACAATCTTCAGTTCCGATGGGTGCTTCTTATACAGCAATGAGGTGACGATAGCGTTCAGACCCACCGACTTACCCATACCTGTTGCACCTGCTACAAGCATGTGCGGAGCTTTCGCCAAGTCTATCATAAACACTTCGTTCGTGATGGTCTTACCGAGCGCACACGGCAGTTCCATCTTTGTTTCCTGATAGGTCTTCGAGTTGAGGACACTTTCCATCGAGACGGTACACTTCTTCTTGTTTGGCACCTCAATACCGATGGTTCCCTTACCTGGAATCGGCGCAATGATACGGATACCTTCTGCTGCAAGACTCAAGGCGATATCGTCTTCGAGGTTACGGATCTTAGAGATACGCATACCCTCCGCAGGTGTGATTTCGTAGAGCGTAATCGTAGGTCCGATGGTCGCTTTGATGCTGCTGATTTCAACTCCGAAACTATGAAGCACCTGGATGATTCTGTCCTTGTTCGCTTTCTGCTCGTCCATATCGATGGTCGGACCCGAGTCTTCGCCTTTATCCAGCAGACTTAAGGTCGGATACTTATAGTGTTCGAGCGACAGCTTCGGATCGTATGGGGTATTGATGTCTCCACGCTTCAACTCCTGCTGCTTCGATGCAGTCGCTGTAGGTGTGGCTTTGCCTGCTACCACATCAAAATCTACGGCAACTTGATCTGCTGTTTCGGTCGCCTCATGAGCAGTATCAGGCTTATTCAACGCAGGTGAAGCAGCAACCCCGATCGCCTCATTGCCTCCCGTGGTCTCAATCGTCTCATTCACCGTTTTCGGCTCCACCGTTTCCGGCTTATGATCCGTCAGGTCTATCACACGTGCGGTAGGATCTTCAAAGTCCTGCGGGTCGTCCTCTGTCTCGATGTCCTCATCATCCTCATCATTATGATGCAACAGACTGCCGAGCGGATTGCCGATTCGCTTGATACGTTCGAGGCGAATCATGCTGCGCACCACATCGATGGTCCGACTGCTGAGATACAGGAGGATGAAGATGGCAATCAGTGCCAGGGCACCATACACACCAGGCAGACCGATCATCAGGGCACACCACTTCACGATTTGCGTACCGCTATAGCCGCCCAGATAATAGAAGCTGTCGCCCAACGACGGAACGCTCAGGGTCAGCGCACTGAGCAGCACACTCAGCCAAGCCATGAGGATGCCCATCAAGATGAAGACACGGATGATACGGATGCGGAACGAACCAATCAGCTTCAAGCCGAGCAATATCAGGAAGACAGGAACGAAATAGGCAGCCAGACCGAACCATTTGTTGATAAACGTGTATGCAGTCAGCGCACCGAACGCACCGCAGACATTCCTGGCACCTCGGTTCTGAGCCACCAGTTCATGATAGAAGTCGTTGAAGTTCTGTGTATCGACAATGCTATAGTCCGATGCGCCGCTATAAAGGAACGACGAAAAAGCGATAATCATGAAGAGCGCTACGAATACCAGCGTGATTCCGATGATAAACTTCGTGATGGCCACTTTCGACATGATGTCCGCGTCCGATTTCCGTCCCTTCGCTGTTTTTTTCTTAGTAGATGTGTGCGTATTTTTTGCCATTCTATTTACAGATATATAATTTAGGGTACAAATGTATATATTTTTTTTGGATTGACCACATGTTTTTACGAATTATTATATTTTTTTCAACACTATAGACAATAAAAGCCCGTATTTTGCGTTATTAACGATAACAAGATTGAACGAAATGGATTTTAACCGCAATTTTACAGGACTTTATTTCTGGGCATTGATAGTGCTCCTTCTGGGCGTTACCGTTTCGTGCAGCGACGACGACGAGGAGTTTGTCGATTCGCCCTCAGCGCCCATCTACTTCTCGCAAGATACAGTCAGGTTCGACACCATCTTCACCGATGTCGGCTCTGCTACCAAAGAACTCATCATATACAATCCCAACAACAAGGGAGTTCGTCTCTCGTCAGTCCGTCTGGGCAGTAATGGAAGCAGCGGCTTCCGCGTCAATCTCGACGGACAATATAATACGCAGTTCAATGACGTAGAGATTTTTCATGAGGACAGCATCTTCTGTTTCATCGAAGTGACAGTCGATCCCCATGATTCCGATTCTCCTATCCTGATTACGGACTCCCTTCTTTTTACACTGTCGAACGGTGTGACGCGCCGTGTACTGCTCGAAGCCTATGGGCAAGATGTCATCCGTATGCGCCACGTCACGATTACTTCCGACACCACACTCATCCCCACACGGCCCATTGTGGTGCTCGACAGTCTTGTGGTTGATACAGGGGTCACCCTCACAATCACCGAAGGCACCACGCTCTGCTTCCATAAAGGAGCAGGGCTGCGAGTGCACGGAACACTCGTCTGCAACGGTACACCCGACAGACCCATCATCATGCGAGGCGACCGAACCGACAAGCTGTTCACCTACCTGCCCTACGACCGACTCGATGCACAGTGGGAAGGCATCATGCTCTATCCCGAGAGCCACCGAAACATCTTCAACTATTGCGACATCCATAGTGGAGACTACGGAATCGTGGCACCCAACGAGAAGGACAAGCAGAAGCAGTACGACTACGATGAAGACTCCATCGCGAAGTACACCATCACCAACTGCATCATCCACAACATCTCCACCCATGCCCTCTACCTGCAGCGCACCAAGGCAGATATCTACAACACCCAGATCAGCAATGCAGGAGGCAACTGCGTCACCGTGATCGGCGGAACGACCCGTTTCTACCATTGCACCGTCGCACAGTTCTATCCATGGAATGGCGAGCATGGTGCAGCCCTGATGTTCACCAACGTAGCCGACAAGGTGCCCTACCCCCTACATCTCATCGAGTTCACCAACAGCATCATCACAGGCTATGCCGACGATGAGATCTTCGGCTCACGCATGGAAGACAGCGATGCAGCGTTCAACTACCGGTTCGTCTCGTCACTCATCAATACCGTCATCACCGACGAAGAGGCAGTCAATTTCCCAGGCTGTCAGTTCGAGCCGCGGATGAAAGACCTTCGAGACATGAAGGAAGACGAACGTCCGAAGAACCGCGCCTCCCAGTTCCGGTTGATCGACACCGAAATCTATCTCTACGACTTCCGGCTCGACACCCTCTCCACAGCACGTCAGATCGGCAATGGGTCACTCATCCCCGAGCCATGCAAGTACGACCTGCGAGGCATCCTGCGTCCCACCGACCGTCCCGATGCCGGCTGCTATCAGTTCGAGGAATAGCATATCCGAATAGCAAGAAACCACATACATACGAACACATTCTCTGGATATAACCCACCCCCACTGCCAAACGGTAATGGGGGTGATGTTGTTACATACGTGCCTTTTGCTGCTCGCCGGCTCCTGAGCCACGATACTTGCTTTGTGCGGTGTTGAAGTTGTAACGGACTGAGAACTTCACTCGTTGGGAATCCATCTTGTTGGTCTGATAGATGAAGTGGTTGCCGAAATCGGTCTTCACATCGTAGTTGGCAAGTCCTGCCAGGTCGTGCCCTTCGAGACGCAGGACGAGGGCTCCGTTCTTCAGCAGCTTCTTCTGTACGGCTGCCTCGAGGTCGAGGACTGCCTTGTGGAGGTATAGGTTCTGGGTATATCCCTTTGTGGTGATGCCTGCTCCGAGTTCGAACTGCCATCTGGAGTTCAGGGTGAGGGTGTTATGGAGCTGTGCAAAGCCTATGGGCTTGGTGTTGAACCGGGTGACGCGTGTTCCTGTCGGTTCGCGTGGGTCTTGCACATCGATGGACAACCACTGCGGCTGCATGCCGACGGTGTAGTTCATGGTCCAGGGACCGATGGTCGGCGTGAGGTTCACCATCACCGACATGGCGCGGTACGGTGTGTCGAGGTTGCGCGGCTGTACGAGTACCACTCCATCGTTGCCATAGGGTGCCGACCAGGTCATGATGGCATCGTCGGTACGGGTGTAGTTGACGATGAAGGTGATGAACTTATACACGGCGGTGAGGCTGATGTCGTGTGACTGCTCGGGCTGCAACCGGGCGTTTCCGCTCTGCCAGATGTAGCGGCTGTTGTAGCGGATGGCGCTTGAGAGTGACGAGAAACTGGGTCGCTCGGTCTTGGCGCTGTAGTTGAGCATGACCTGCACGGGACCTAAGGCTCCTGCATAGGAAACGGTGGGGAACCAGTTGCCGTAGTTGCGGACGAGGTTATTGGCTGGGGCCAGCACGTCGTCGTAGGTATAGTGTACGTATTCGTAGCGTACGCCTGCACTGATCTGTCCGACCTTGGGCAGCATGAAGCCATAGGTGGCAAAACCGGCATAGTTGTCTTCCTTGACCTCGGCTGACGATGCGGGGATGTTCACTCCGCTGATATGATACTCGTCGGTGCGACGGGTGAAGGTCTCTTCGGTACCTGCCTGCAACTGCCCCTTCCATACGGGATAGGTGATGACTGCCTTGGCTGCATAGAGCTGTGCGTCGTTATTGCTGACGGTATAGACGTCGGTGTTGTAGGTCATCGAACTGGTCTCGCCGGATATGGACTTGGTATGGCTCTCTGTTCCGTAGTAGTCGAGGTTCACATCCAGCCCCAGCTTCTTGCCCACTGTAGCGTTGTAGTAGAGGTTTCCTCCCAACGTGTAGGAAGGATGATCGGCGAGACGGTCGTCGGTAATGGTGACGAGGCGGTCGGTGAGCACTCCGTCTTCATAGACGTCGTCGTTGATGTGTGTATGCCCTTTTTCCTGCAGGAATCTGCCCCACTCTATCTTTCCGCCCATGAAGTGACTGTCGGAAATCTGCCAGTTGACGCCTGCATTGGTGTGCAGCATCTGTACGTGGCTGTCGGCCTCGAGGTCGCCCTCTTCATGGAAGACGTTCTTACTGTAGGTGGTCTTCTCTAAGTCGCTCAACTGGCGGGAGGAAACACGTGTGTAGTCCACTCCGGCAAAGATATCGACTCCGCCCGTGCGGTAGTTCGCATCGACGGCTGCCCGTGTGTCGTTTCCTTCGGACCAACGCAGCGACTGTGCATCGGATGCGTTGACGTTGAAGCCGAAGCCTTCACCCTGACGCTTGACGGTACGGATGCGTACCACGCTACGCACGTTTGCCTTATACTGCGCTCCAGGATTGGTAATCACTTCGATGTTCTGTATCTCGTTGCTCTGCAGACGTTCGAGTTCGCTTGCATCGGTCACACGGTGTCCGTTGATATACACCTGAGGGGCACCACGTCCGATAACCTCAACGCCATCCCTGCCTTTCATCATACCTGGTGTCTTTGCCATCACATCGATGGCTGTACCGGCGTTCTCGAGCACTGACCCCTGCACATTGGTCTTCAGTCCTTCGCCTGTGAGTGTGGTCTTGGGCAACTTTCCCTTCACGGTCACCTCGCCCAGCAGCTGTGTGTCGTCACGCATGGTGACGGTCAGTCCGTTCACTGCCTTTGTATAGACGGTTTCGTATCCTATGCAGGTGAGCCGGAGCAGTCCTTCGTTCTTATCGGTGACGATACGGAACTCTCCCTGCTCGTTCGTCACGGCTCCCTGAACGAAGGCGGAGTCGGGCATGGAAAGGAGCACCACATTCACGAAGGGAAGGGGTGCACCTTGTTCATCAATCACTTTTCCACTCACATCGTGTGTCTTAGCACTGAGCGCTACCGACATCATCGTCGCAGCTATCGCTGCCGCTAAATTCATGCAAATCGTTTTCATAATGCTTTCAATTAAACTGTTTGCCCATTTGACGCAGGAAGCGATGAAAAACTACAGGAAATAGAAAAAAAAGACCCCCTATGGGGAGATATTGGGGAGTTATTAGGGAGATAGTAGGGAGATATTGGGGAGATAGTAGGAAGGTAGGTAGGTAGTAGGTAGGTAGTTAGTAGAGAGATGGTTGCAGATACCTCCTTATTATCTCCTTATTATCTCCTTATATACATTCTACATTATACATTATACATTATACATTATACATTTTATTTGTATTTGTCAAAATCGACACAGGAATTTGCTGATGAGCCCTAATTATTCTTAAATTTACGTATTATTTATGATTAATAAGGAAGTTTTTGTTACCTTTGCAACATGAAACGAATAAAGCCTACCCCTAACCCCTCCCTCAAGGGAAGGGTATCAAAGAAATGGAGAATGATTGTGATGTGTGTCATCACTGCATGGGCTATACAGATATCAGGGCAGGAGACCGAGACTTACAGACTTCCCTTCGACAATGTGATGGACTGCTGTATGATGCCCGATATGCAGCATGCACTTATCACGACCCACACTCCCCTGCTGAAGCCGGAATATGCGATCGTGCGTGACTTGAAGCAAGGCAAGAACTTGTGGAAAATAAACATGCAACGTGACATCGATATCTTAGCATCGCATGAGGGGGTCATCGTATATGGCCTGTTGGACGGAAAGAAACTGACGTTCAACCTGTATGAACTCACAAGCGGGAAAAAACGCTATGAGCTATCGATATTCCCGACATACATCAGCGATGAGGATGATGTGGTGATGGGGTATAAGATAACGGGAAGCAATGATATCTTGTTTGGGACTAAGATAAGAAGAAGCAAACAGCTGGAATGCTATCGATTGTCGACTGGTGAGCTGATGTGGAAAGCCGATGCTGCTCCCAACAAATATGAAATATGGAATGACCACAAGAGGATTGCACCTCATCGAGTAGTTGCGATTGCTGAAGACCTGATACTGATTGATACAGAGAAAGGTATCTTGAACCATCAACCGCTGAAGACGGTTATCAATTATATGTCGTTAGATTCTAAGGTAGCAGCAGTATCTTCAAGTGGAACATCAATCGGTTTGAGTTTTGCAACAAGTAGAGGTATTTTCTCGTTTCGGATTGGGCAACGAAATGCAATGAGACCAGGTTCGATAACCGTTCAGCTAGGTAGCCAACTGGAAGCCATCAACTCGAATGTATTGACCAGTAACGACGCCATCTATGTGACCGACCGTAAGGGATTGTATTGCTACGACACAGAGCTGAACGAGAAGTGGACTCATGAATTTCCTGCGAAAACAGTGTGTCATGCAGACATCCGTATGGTCAACGATACGTTGGTGATGTTGAACGAAGGATATGGTGTCTATGGAGACGGTTCATCTTTGTACAAGAACACACTTGTGACCGCAGGCAAGATGTTTTATGCGACATACAATCCACAGACAGGCGAAGAGAGCTCGTTCGACCCCATCAAGGGTGATTGGAATACAGACCAGTTCGGGGAGCATCTGACATTGGAGACCGAGAATGTCTTTGTACCTAATGCAGATGAATCAAAAATGGTTCCCGTAAGCCGTCCTGCCAAATCACTGGCCATCTACGACAGGAACGACCAACTGCTCGTGATTGACAACAACGATGAAACGATTGCTACAATCCCAGCCGATGAGGTGTACCACATCGTAGTGTCGGACGAACGACATCTGATCTATACCAATCAGAAGAAAGGGAACCACATCTATGTGACCGACCTCGAAAGAAACGTGCTACAGCACATTGAGGCAAATTACGTCAACCTGATGTTGCAGGACAACCAACTGGTGGTGAGCACGACACAGGAAATAAGAATCATAAAACTATAAATAAAAAACAGAAAACGTATGAAGAAACTATTATTGATGATGATGGCTGCCATGATGGTTTGTGTGGTAGCTTGCGAAGAAGAAGACGCTGTGGGCGAGGCTCCTGAGATTGAGAGCATCGAACTGATACCCAACACTTGCCATCCTGGCGATACGGTGTTGATGAAGGTGCACTACAGCAAAGAGACGCCAGGGCAGAATTTCTATTACATCGAATATGTGGTCAATCTGCCATGCTATTCCGCTACAAAGAAAGATGCGGTACACGGCATCCTGCTTGGTAACTTAGAACCGAACATCAAATGCCAGGCACCTGAAAAGGCAGGCACTTACCGCATCAGCTTCAAGGGCAAGGTCAGCTTTACAGGCAACAAAGCCGTTGTGGGCAAGGACTCGAAGGGCAACAAAATCATCGAGGACGGCAAGCTCTATGGCGAAACAAATACAGCAACTGCTGAATTGAGGGTTCAATAACCGACCTGCCCCCTCTTGTCCCCCCTCAAGGGGGAGGAAAGGGCTAAGAGACCCTCCCCCTTACCCCTCCCTTTATGGAGGGGAGTATAAACTAATAAACTAAACTTGAAACCTGAAAATATGAAACTACATTCACTTCTTCTATTACTCCTTTGCAGCCTCAAGTCGTTTGCAGCTGCACCCGATTCTGTATATCTCTTCACCTATGCCATCCCACAGGATCCGCATAAGGGCATTCACATCGCCTACAGCGCTGATGGGAAAAGCTGGACAGCCATTGGGCAGGACCAGTCGTTCGTATCGAGCGACTTCGGCAGTTGGGGCAGCCAGAAGCGTATGTTCCACCCAAGTGTCATCAAGGATGGCAACCGATGGTATGCTGTGTGGCAGGTGAACGACAACACCAACCAGTTTGCAACCACATGGAGCGATAAGCTCTCCGTATGGAAGCCGCAGGACTACCCCTACGTGGAGACACCCAACGTGATCGCACCTGTTCTCTCGAAACGTGGCGGACAATTCATCGTGACCTACAAGACTGCCGACAATAAGGTGTATCAGGTGGAAAGCCGCGACTTCAAGAAATGGACAAAGGCGCACGAGGTACAGGCATACCGCTCAAACGAAGTGAAGGCAAAGGTGGAAGGCAGGGAATACGACGGATGCATCACCCGCGCCCCGTGGACATTGGTGGAGAACCTCATCAACCGCGGCGATGCGACCACACTGCGCAACCGTCAGCACGGAGAGCGCATGGCTGATGATGCGAACCGATTCCGCGACCTGAAGACCGTAGAAGCCACCCTTTCGCTCCGCCCAACCGATGCGAAAGCCATCAGTCCGAACCTTGTAGGTATCTTCTTCGAGGATATCAGCTATGCAGCCGACGGGGGTCTGTATGCCGAATTGTTGCAGAACCGCGACTTCGAATACAACCGTCTCGACCGTGGCGAATGGAACGCTCAGTCGTTCTGGCACCTCGACGGAAACGGAACTCAATGGGACATCGCTACCGAACGTCCTATCCATAAGAATAATGAACACTACGCCGTGCTGACCACGACCGCTGTGGGTGCTTCGCTCGTGAACGACGGACACGACGGCATCGTGGTACGCAAGGGCGAGAAGTATAATCTCACCATCTTTATCAAGAAACTTGAGGGTGCAGGTAAGGTGAAGGTGAGCATCATCGACGGAAGTAACGTATTGGCAGAAACTACACTTAGCGGAGCAGCCGACTGGAAGCAATGCAAAGCCGTACTGACAGCCAAGGGCGACTGCGATAAAGCAAAACTGGCTGTAGAACCTTTGCAGAAAGGAAAGGTAGCAGTTGATTTCGTCAGCCTCTTCCCTCAGAAGACGTTCAAGAACCGGACGAACGGATTGCGTCCCGACCTTGCCCAGCTGCTTGCCGACATGCATCCTAAGTTCGTACGCTTCCCTGGCGGATGTGTCAGTCATGGTCAGGGTCTCGACAACATGTATCGCTGGATCTATACCGTGGGTCCGCTGTGGGAACGTAAGCAGATTTCGAACATCTGGAACTACCATCAGTCCATGGGTCTCGGCTTCTTCGAGTATTTCCAGTTCTGTGAGGACATCGGTGCCGAACCGCTTCCCGTACTCCCTGCAGGCGTACCTTGTCAGAACTCAGCCCGTAACGGTCACGGTCAGCAGGGCGGACTCCCCTTCAAGGGCGAGGACTTCAAGGTAAAGGTTACCGAAGACCTGCCTACGATGGAGGAATACCTGCAAGAACTGCTCAACCTGATAGAGTGGGCAAACGGCGACCCGAAGACCTCGAAATGGGCAAAGATGCGTGCTGATGCAGGTCATCCCAAGCCATTCAACCTGAAGTATCTCGGTGTGGGCAACGAGGACCTCATCTCTGACGTCTTTGCCGAGCGATTCGCGTTCCTCAACCGAGGCATCAAGGCGAAATATCCCGACATCCAGGTCGTAGGAACCGTAGGTCCGTTCTTCGAAGGAAGCGACTATGAATTTGGCTGGAAGCTGGCACGTCAGGAGAATGTGGACATCGTCGATGAGCACTACTACGTAGATCCAGGATGGTACATCCACAACCAGAACTTCTACGACCGCTACGACCGTAACGGCACGAAGGTATATCTGGGCGAATGGGCAAGCCGCAACAATAAGTGGGAGAATGCCCTGGTGGAAGCCCTCCACCTGACAAACCTCGAACGTAATGCCGATGTGGTCGTGATGTCGTCGTATGCTCCGCTGTTCTGCAAGGACGGACACTCTAACTGGAACCCCGACCTCATCTACTTCAACAATACAGGTGCACGTCCTACACCAGGCTATTACGTACAGAAGGCATTCGGTGTGAACAATGGTGTGGAATACATCCCGAGCGACCTCAGCTTGCGTGGCAATCAGGATGTCAGACTCCGCATCAATGCCTCTATCGTCAAGGCAGACAATGGCGACCTCATCGTGAAGCTCGTCAACCTGCTCCCGGCATCTGTCAGCATCCGTGCCGACCTGGGCAATCTCGCAGGATATGACACCCAAAACGCCCAATGGAGCACCATGACAGGCAACCCAGGCGACGGAGCTGTCACCCCGACTGAGAGCACCAAGAGCGTTGAAAGCCAGATGACCATCACACTCAACAAATACAGCTTTACGGTCATCAGAATCAAGAAGATATAGCGCAAGCCCCCTCCAGCCTCTCCCTATCCCTCCCCTCAAGGGAGAGAACGGGGAAGAACAATAAAATGTCAAATGATATAGTCATCAATGAATGCTTGCACTCTCTCCCCATAGAGGGGGAGATGTCCGCAGGACAGAGAGGGTCTATAGGGCCCTCTCGTTTCACCTATCCATTCCTCTATACCCCCCACCCTCTTGCTATCAAGGCAAGTGAGGAACTGAAGACCTATCTCCGCGGCAAACAAGAATGGCAGGAGGAAATCAGCAGAGGCAAGATGTTCGGTGTATTGGTGGTCAAGAACCATGCTCCAAACACCTCCCCCTCGGGGGAACTACACTCCCTATGGGCATTCTCTGGTCTGCTCGACGGTAAGAACACACAGAAAGACTTCGTGCCGCCCGTATTCGACCTTCAGAAGCACGACGAATATTTCCAGCAGGAAGACGCCATCATCAGCCGTATGCCTGACGGAGAAGAAAAAAGCAATCGCTCACGAGCCTTGCAGATGTGGCTGTTCCGCCAGTTCAACTTCCTGAATGCTCACGGACAGTCGATGAACCTCTGCGATATTTTCGACCGTGAGACCTGCCGCATACCGCCATCAGGTGCAGGCGAATGCTGTGCACCCAAACTCCTGCAGTATGCCTATCAGCACCATCTGCAGCCCGTCTGCATGGCTGAGTTCTGGTTGGGAGCTTCACCGAAGGGCGAGATACGCTACGATGGCGAGTACTACCCCGCCTGTCAGGCCAAGTGTAAGCCCATCCTGCGCCACATGCTCACAGGACTCGATGTGGACGAACATCCCCTGCTCCCCATGATGCGTGCGAAAGCCAAAGAGATGCGTATCATCTACGACGACGAAGCCCTGCTTGCCGTCTTTAAGCCAGCCGGCATGCTCGCCGTACGTGGCAATGTGGATGCACCCAGCGTGGAGTCGGTCATCCAAGAAACCTATCCCGATGTCTCAGGTCCCCTCATCGTCCACCGTCTCGATATGGACACCTCAGGCATCATGATTATCGCCAAGAACAAGGACATCCACAAGGCTCTGCAGATTCAGTTCTACAAGCACGAAATACAGAAACGATATATCGCTTTGTTGGATGGAATTGTAAAAGACGATAAAGGCATCATCTCCCTGCCCCTTTCGCCCAATGCGTTAGACCGTCCGCGTCAGATGGTGAACTACGAACACGGCAAGGAAGCCGTCACAGCATACGAAGTATTGGAACGTAAGGACGGAACCACCCGCATCGCTTTCTATCCCCAGACAGGGCGCACCCATCAGCTACGTGTCCATGCTGCTGCACCCGAAGGACTGGGCTGCCCCATCATCGGCGACCGACTCTACGCACCAACAACCTCTCTCTTATCTCCCAAAAGGGGAGAAGATATGGCTACACGCCAATCACCCCTCCCTCTCCCATGGGGGAGTGCGAGCGGGAGGTCCCTATTCTTACACGCCGAAGCAATCGATTTCACCCATCCCACGACAGGCGAGCGCATCCACCTCGAAATCCCAGCCGACTTCTGATGTACACGTCTCCATCAGCTCGATATAAAAAGATAGATTGGTTTATCGGGGAACCTCCATTTCCTTACCGCCTACAAACAAGCGTTATCCGCCACTCTTGATGCATGATACATTGCCCTTGAGCGATGTGATATAGGTATCTGCCATCAATGTCCAGGTACACCCGTCACCCAAGGTGACATTCACGGTTCCCGTCTCGGTAGAAACACTATTTCCTGCAGCATTGGTGATGTTGCCGCTGATACTGCCTTTGAAGTAAGAGCCGTCAGAAAGCGTCATCGTGAGTTCTGAATCACTACCCACGAGAATAGTGCCTTCTAACTGCTGGCGGCTGACATGAAGCGTCGCTCTGTTGCCTGCACCCCTCCATCCATCAGCGCATACCGACAATAGCACCTTATCAGGGTCTTCATTCTTCAGTTCTACCCCGTTCAGGGTAATGATAGCATTGGTGTTGGTCACATGAAACAGATGTCCCTGACGGTTGGTCAGCGAGCCTCCATTCATCGTGAAATGTGAGTTACCGCTGTCGGCATCCCCAGAGAACGACTGGTAAACCATGATGGCATCGAGGAACTGGGCATGTCCGTTGCGCCGTGTGTTGCTGACCGTCATGTGGCAGTTGTTCAGCGTAATGCTGTTTTTGCCCTCGATACATACACCCTCCGACAGATTCGAAGTCAGTGTAGCATCCGATACCGTGATATCAGCCGTAGAATAGATAACGGGCGAACCCAATCCGTTGCTTGTATAGCTGCCGCCCTCCACAGTCACCTTACCGCCACCACGGTCGGTACGTATCGGGGCAGACGACCTGCCGCTTGTGTTCACCTTCAGGTTCCTGGCCTTCATCACGCCGCCCCCTGTAGTCATAAGTCCACCAGATCCGTCACCAGTAGTGGTGATTTCTGTATCCTCGATAATCACCGTGGTACCATCGCCCTGACCGCCATTCCTGCCACCATTACCTCCATATGAAAAGACACCGTTCGCACCCGTTCCGTTACTCGTTATCTTGCCGCCTTTGATGGTTGTCGTGCCGCCACCCTTTGCAAGCAAGGCAGCATTCACACCATAAAAACTGCAATTGTCTCCACCGTTCGAATTGCCCGTCTTACCGATTGTAGGTTGCGTAATGTTCACAGCCTCCTTGGTTGATATCAGTAGCGCACTTTCATCAGGCTTATCACTCCGATAAGTCCTACCAGATTCAGTAGCACCTGCTGTCAGTTCCGTAGCACCAGCATAAGTGATGTTCGTACTGCGAGAGCCAGGACCGCCAGGCATTCTGCCATCTCTGCCGGGTCTGCCTCCATTCCCGGGAGGACGCTGTCCTTGCGGTCTTTGAGGTCTGTTCACCTGATTAGTCGTCTCATTCTCCTGCGCCATTGTCCCAGCCGAAAGCATAAGGACGAATAGCAGAAACATGTGTCTTGTCAGTCTCATAATCCTTCATGATTTTGCGGAGCAAAGGTAATAAGAAACCATCATCTCGCAAAACAAATTCAACGAAACCGCGAAATCTTTAAGCAGAACCTGTCATTTTGTTCGATGCAGCATCATGACAACTGCGCAATAAACTTTGACAGCATCTCTCCCATACACCAAGCGACGCCGATGGGCGCAGGTTGAGTTGTTTTAATACTTAAATGTCCATAAAGCATTAATTGTGTTTATTGGAGGAAAACGGAATACGCATTCCTTATCTTTTGTGCCCAGAATCAAGCCATCATACTACCTCCTCTTGTAAAAAAGAAAACTATTTAGGTAGAGGAGTTACGTCATATTGTATTTTTCTCGGCTTGCTTACACAGTTTGTTCCCATATCTATCAGCCAACCAGGGACTCCTCCTGTGAAAATATTGCCCCAAGTCCATCCTTCCAACTTCTTCTGCAAAACTATGTCGTTGAATTTATAGTGCTCAGATTCAATATGTATCCTTTTTCCATCGATTGCATGTCTCTTAACCTCTACGATTGCAGGCAATGACACGTTATTATATACTTGCTTGTCAGTAGTTATTGTTACTGGTTCGTCCACATTACCTTCTATCAATATTTTAGGAGAGCCTCCTGCAAATATTGTAGCACATGAAGATAATAATACTGTTGATAATACCAACGTGACTATCCGATAAATATATTTCATAATTCAAGCTATTCGTTTCTGGTGGCAAAGGTACGGCAATTATTTGAAATGTGCAAATAAAACGCAAGAAAAAGACTTATAAACGCGTATTTTAACATTTCGCAAAAAAAAGTAAAAAAAAACTTCAAAACAGACCAACATACTACGCATTTTCAAGAACTCAGACTATTTGCAATTAGCTAATTGCTATTTTTTATTCTTTCTCCCTCAGGAGGAAATATTGAACAAAAAAAATGGATTTTTCATGCATTTGTACAAAAACAGCCCCAAACGTGTTACAAAAACGGCAAATCGAGTAAACCTGAAACACAAAAACGAACGATAGGTACATTCCTCCCAATAAGGAAATAAATCCTTGTTGCAAAATGGGGAATGTATAAAAACATGTCAAATAAAAAAAAGATCGCCTACATGGACACAGAGCAAAAACCCGAGGACACGCAAGGTATACTGAACTTTGTTCAAAATATTGCAGGGGAAGATGCAGATGAATACATCGACAGTTATTTCTATTTGTATGCACTACGTATGCGTGATCATACGACACTTGGTAAGGACTTACTGAATATTGTTATCAGCAAGCGTCCCGACATCATCATCGCTGACGGTATAGCAGACTTTGTTAATTCTTTCAACGACGAAATTGAAAGCAAAGCCATCATCCTTCTGCTGCTGCGCATTGTACATGAGTTCAAATGTGCTATCATCTGCCTCATCCACGAAAACAAGTCACGTGATGACCACAATGCCAAGGGTCACACAGGACAGCTTCTCACTCAAAAGTGTGCCATTGAGTTACAAACTACAATTACCAATAGTATCATTAAGGTGCATTGTACCAAGTCGCGCCACAAGTCAGTACCCGACTGGTATCTTATGTACGACGAAAACGGCATGCTTTGTGATGCTAGCGAACTATACAAAGAAAGTATTCATAAAGAGCCAGTAGAAACTACATACCTAAAAGTTGCTCGAGAAATCATCAATGAGCGAGGTTCTATCAAACGTTCTGATCTGAGTAAGATGATCGCTGAGAAGACAGGGAAAAAACCAAATTGGATGGCTACTCAGATTACAAAGCTAAATGGAAATGGTATCTATTTAGTGGGCGACAAGGTACAACTCACACCACCAACATCTGCTGAATAATCATTGTTCTTATATCATTTTTATGTAGGCGAGCCACTGCAACGTTGTTTGTTTGTTGGTTCGCCTATTAATAGGCGAACCAACAAACAAACAACGACAGGGCTCTTGTCACATACCAATGAATTTCTAAAAAATCGCATAGCAAAAACCAAACACCATTTTGCCTGATTAGTAGATGAGGAAGGAAATGTGACGCGAGTGCTGTCAAGATTTTGCAGCTCCGCAGGGGAAACATTTTGATTGCGAACAAGCGCACAACAAGTGCCAGAGTACAAGCCCCTCTGGGGCTACAGGCTGCAATGGCTGTTTCGGCTTGGAATATCCAAAAAAAACTTGCATTTTTGCTTTTTGCCAATAAATAATCTTCACAAAATTTGTGAATTCAAATTATAATACGTAACTTTGCAGCCAAATCGAGAACAATATGGTCATTGAATACGAAAAGGACTATCTTAAAGAGCTGTATAACGACGGGAAATGTACGAACAAAAAGTATCGTTTTCAAAAGCAAGTCGTTATGAAATACCAAAAGCGAATCGATACATTGATGGCTGCCACACGCTTAGAAGATCTGTTCGTTTTCAATTCGCTCAACTTCGAGGCACTTGACAATGGCTATTTCTCAATTCGCATAGACTATCACTATCGTCTGGAATTCAAAATTAGACAAGAAGGAACAGAACCTATAGTGACTATCTGCACCGTAACCGACATTACAAACCACTATCAATAAGAATAAGGAGGTAATATGAACAGAATAACGACACATCCGGGAGATGTACTGAAGGAAGAACTCGAGGCAAGGGGTATTTCGCAGAAGAAATTCTCTGAAGTGCTGTCTATACCTTATACTCAACTGAATGAGATACTGAACGGGAAGCGCCCAGTGACAACCGATTTTGCCCTGATGATGGAGGCGGCTTTGGGCATCAACCCCGAAATGCTTATCAACATGCAGTCACGCTATAACATGTCGGTGGCACGACAGAAGAAGCCTCTCATGACAAGACTAATAGACATTAAGAAAGCATGCGCTGCCGTGTTTTAAGGCATCGCCAACGGACAAAGTACACACATTGTATTCCTATAGAATTCTCACGTCTGCTACAGAAATGGCAGACGTTTTTTTATTCAAAAAAAACTTGCATTTTTGCAAAAAAAAGAGGGAAAAATACTTGCAAATGTCAGGAAAATTTTGTAACTTTGCAGTGTCAAAAGAAGGGACGGAAATGTTGCAGGAGTGTAGTCGGAAAATTGTCAGAGTGCACGCGAACAAATGACTGACTGCACGGCAGCAAAACACCTTTCGGAGACAGAAGTAACCAAATTGTTTAACTAAAAAAGTCTTTATCTTATGGCACTGAAAATCAAGGCTAAAGAACGCGAAATCAAGGTGGGCAAGTATGCCGGTACCTATCGCTACGTAATGACTCCTGAGCTGTACTCAAAGCTGTCTCAGGAGAAGGTCATCCGCGAGGCTGCACTCCGCAGTGGTGTGAGCCAGGGTGTGATGCAGGCTTGCTGGGACGCTGCCGGCGAGGTAATCAAGGCATGGGCGTGTGAGGGTCACTCCATCCCGATGCCTGGACTCGGCTCCATGCGCTTCGGTCTGTCTGCCAAGACGGTGGCTGACGTGAACGACGTGAAATCGTCGCTCATCACCACCCGACGTATTGTGTTCGCTCCTGCTCAGGAGTTGAAGGATGAGTTGCACAACACGGCTATCCAGATTACCTGTTACGACCGTGAAGGCAACATCGTGAAGCGTGTCACCTCGTCCGACGACGGTACGGTGGAGGCTCCGGAGGATAACGGGGATGACAATGGTGAGAACGAAGGTACCACTCCTGGAACCACTCCTACCAATCCTGACACCCCAGGCGGTGGTGATGGTGGTGGCAACGACGGAAGTACCACTGACCAGAACTAAGAGCAGCCCCCTCCCTTCCGTCCCGAGGGGAGGGGAATGACAGCAGACCCTCCCCCCACGACACACAAATCAACCCACATTCCCCCTCCCTCTATGGAGGGGGTGACGGGGAATGACAGCAGACCCTCCCCCACGACTCACTAATCAACCCACATTCCCCCTCCCTCTATGGAGGGGTGACGGGGAATAAAAGAGTTTAGGGGGCAGGGCCTTTGACTTTTGACTTTTGACTTTTGACCTTTGACTTTTTTTTATTTATTCGTCATGATGTCGAGCACACAACGGTCGGTTTCGTTCATGGCGTCTTTGCCTATCTTTGTGAGATTGTGGATGCTGCGGTCCACATCGTCGTCGATGATGCCCTCGGTACTGCTGACACATTCACCGCTGACGGCGAGCATGGCAGAGAGAACGGCTGTGGATACGCCACTCGCCAGTTTCAGGGCGCAACTGGGCTTGGCTCCGTCGCATATCATACCGCTGAGGTTGGCTATCATGTTCTTGACGGATGCACATACTTGGTCGTAGCCGCCTCCCATGAGGTAGGTGATGCCGCAACTGCTGCCAGTCGATGCTACTACGCATCCGCAGAGGGCCGACAGTTTGCCGAGACTTTGCTTGATGTAGATGGCGGTGAGGTGGCTGAGCATGAGTGCCCGGGTCAGTTCTTCGTCGGTATTATGGTTTTCCTCGGCATAGACTACGACGGGCAATGTGGCACAGATGCCTTGGTTGCCGCTACCCGAATTGCTCATGACGGGTATCATGGCACCTGCCATACGTGCGTCGCATGCGCAGGCGGTGGCGGATATGATATGTGAGAAGATGGAGTCGCCCATGATGCCTTTGCCCAACGGCCGTGTGAGGGTCTTGCCCAGCAGGTGACCGTAGTTGCCGTGAAGCGACTGACGGGCTGCAGCTTCGTTGAGACGACGTGACTCGTTGATGAAGTCGATCTCGTCGAGTGGAGCTGTCATGGCGAAGTCGTAGACCTTGCGGAGCGAAAGCCAACTGTCGTCGGTATCATCCTCCTGTTCTGCACTTTCATGCCGAGTATCATGCAGTATCTCATTGTTTTTCTCGATATACACAAAATTGGTGTGGCTACCACTGATGACGGTCTTTGCGGTCGAACCTCCGGCAGTTGCCACAATCTCGATATAGAGTTTCTCGGTGATATCGTCTTTGAGTTTGATGTCGATGGTATGCATTTCGAGGTATTGTCGGGCCTGGGCAACCGACTCGGTATCGGCATCCTTCAGCACCTCGAGCTGGTATTCCGACTTGCCGCAGATGGCTCCAAGGGCGATGGCGATGGGCAGACCTATCATCCCAGTATTGGGAATTCCCACGCCCATGGCGTTCTTCAGGATGTTGGCACTCAGCCACACCTCGATGGTCTCGGGCAGGCATCCCAGGGTCTCGGTAGCTTTCGCCACACATAGTGCAACGGCGATTGGTTCGGTACATCCGACAGCCGGCACAACTTCACGTTTCACCAAACTTATGATACGTTCTCTCTCGTCTTTTGTCATAGCGTACTAAGATTTTCTGCAAAATTAGTAAATAAATATTAATTATCAATTGTCAATTGTCAATTATTTACTAACTTTGCACCAAAATAGTAGATAAAACCATGTTTTCAGGAATAGTAGAAGAATGTGCAACGGTTGTTGCCATAGAGCATGAGCTGGAGAATGTCCACCTCACCATGAAGTGTTCGTTTGTTGACGAACTGAAGATAGATCAAAGTGTGTCGCACAATGGTGTGTGCCTCACAGTAGTAAAAATAGAGAACGGTACTTATACGGTAACGGCGATGAAGGAAACGCTGGACCGCAGCAATCTGGGAGAGCTCAGCGTGGGCGACGAGGTGAACGTGGAGCGCAGCATGATGATGAACGGCCGGTTGGACGGACACATCGTGCAGGGCCATGTGGACCAGACTGCTGTATGTATGAAGAAAGAGGACGCTCAGGGCAGCTGGATCTTTACATTCAAGTATGAGTTCGACCCCGAGATGGCACGTCGCGGATATATCACCGTGGACAAAGGTTCGGTCACAGTCAACGGTGTGAGCCTCACGGTATGCAACCCTACCCTCGACACGTTCGAGGTGAACATCATCCCCTACACCTACGACAACACGAACTTCCATGCCATCGAAGTGGGCACGAAGGTAAACCTTGAGTTCGACATCCTCGGCAAGTATATTAGCAGGTATGCGGAGCTTTTGAAATAGGGAGATAATAGGGAGATAATAGGGAGATAATAGGGAGATAAGCTCTTTGAGCTGGACTTAACTTCCCCCAAAAACAAAGAGATGAAACAGCCAAAGCCAGAGAAGATTATCATGGGTATTGACCCGGGTACGAACCTGATGGGTTATGCCATCCTGCGTACTCAGGGCAATAAAGCCGAGATGATGGCATTTGGTATCATCGAACTGAAGAAATACGCCAGCCACTACCTGAAACTGGGCAAGATATTCGAGCGGGTGCTCAGCATCATCGAATCGTACCACCCCGACGAAGTAGCCATCGAGGCTCCCTTTTACGGAAAGAACGTGCAGAGTATGCTGAAACTGGGACGGGCACAAGGCGTAGCCATCTGTGCTACCATCCAGCGCGACATACCCATCCACGAATACGAGCCGAAGAAAATCAAGATGGCCATCACGGGCAATGGAGCTGCATCGAAGGAGCAAGTGGCAGCCATGTTGCAGCGTATGCTGAACATCAGCGACGACATCATGCACATCAAGCTCGATGCCACCGATGCCCTTGCAGCCGCCTACTGCCACTTCATACAGATGGGCAAGCCCGAATCGACGGGCGGCAAGAGTTCGTGGAAGGACTTTGTAAGACAAAATGAAAAGAGGATAAGAAAAGACGGACTTTGAACGATTAAAATGGACTTTGAATTATACAAAATATCACGTGAGTTCTCATTAGAATATGGTACCATCCTTGGCATCATCTGGCTCATTACCTTCTTCACATGTATGAACGGAATGATGGGCGGAGGTGCGCTGCTGATGCTGTTCGGCATGGGATTCATGGGAATCAGCGCCCTGATGCCCTTCTACCTGGCATGGCGCTACAAGCAACATCTGAAACCAGGCGACCGCGTGCCGATGGGCATAGCGTGGCTGTTTTCTGCCCTGATGTTCTTCTACGCCTCCATCATAGCCGGTGTGGGCGAATACATCTATTTCCAGTATATCGACAAGGGACGCGCCATGGAATACTTCATGCAGTTCCTGTCGTCGCCCGAAACCGAGGCACAATACAAGACAATCGGAGCCTCCGAACTCCTTGAACAGAGCAAGACAGCATTGGCCGAACTGGCAAACCTCACGCCACTCGACCTCACGCTCAATATCTTTGCCAACAACCTGTTTATCGCGCTCCTGCTTTCATTGCCGGTAGCGTTCGTAGCACATCGTAAATGCCACGATATCAGGCTGTCCGTCAATGAGCTCAATCGTCATAACAACAACCCGTCATAGACATCAAAACAAACATCATATCGATATGGATATATCAGTAGTAGTACCTCTGTACAACGAAGAGGAATCGATCGCCGAACTCCATTCATGGATCAAGCGTGTGATGGACGAACACCAGTTTAGCTATGAAGTCATCTTCTGTAACGACGGCTCGACAGATCGCTCGTGGAATGTCATCGAGCAGCTGGCAGCCCAATATCCGGAAGTACACGGCATCAAGTTTCGTCGCAACTACGGCAAGAGTCCTGCACTCTACTGCGGATTCGACAAGGCAGAAGGCGATGTGGTCATCACCATGGATGCCGACCTGCAGGACAGTCCCGACGAGATTCCCGAACTCTATCAGATGATTACCGTGGAGGGGTACGACCTGGTGAGCGGCTACAAGATGAACCGCCGGAAAGGCGACCCACTCTCCAAGACCATCCCTACGAAACTCTTCAACGCTACTGCACGTAAGGTGAGCGGCATACACAACCTTCACGATTTCAACTGCGGACTGAAAGCCTATCGCAAGGATGTCATCAAGAGCATCGAGGTCTATGGTGAGATGCACCGCTACATCCCCTATCTGGCAAAGAACGCAGGCTTCACGAAGATCGGCGAGAAACGTGTTCACCATCAGGCACGTCAGCACGGAGTGTCGAAGTTTATGGGCTGGAACCGCTTTGTCAACGGCTATCTCGACCTCATGTCGTTATGGTTCATCAGCACCTTCGGACGCAAGCCGATGCACGTATTCGGATTCCTCGGCAGCATCATGTTCTTCATCGGACTGGTAGCCGCCATTGCCGTAGGTGCCTATAAACTGATATGCCTCTACAACGGCAGCAATCCGGGACTGGTGACCGAGTCGCCCTATTTCTATATCTCGCTCACCACCATGCTCATCGGAACACAACTGTTCCTTGCAGGATTCCTCGGCGACATGATCAGCCGCAACTCTGCCGAACGTAACAACTATCAAATAAGCAAGGTGATCTAAGGATGAAACGACTGCTGGGCATACTATCCATCATGGCACTTGTAGCGTGCTCGTCGAACAACTGTCCGTTGGAGAACAAGGTGACATGCAACTATTACTTCTACGACCGTGAAGGCGTGGCTGTACTGTTTCCCGACACACTCACCGTCCGCACTCTCCTGCCTGGCGAGAAGACAGTATATATCTACCGGAAGCTGGGTAGCGCCACCGTTACCTCCGACTACCCCGACACCACCTACACCAATGCCGGCTATTCAGAAACGATAACCAAGGCACGCCGTGACACCATCTTGGTCAACAACGCCACCAAACGCTCATCGATCATGGTGCCAATGAGCTACTACAACAAAGCCGACACATTGGTATTCACGTATGACGGAATCTCGCGCCGCGATACCGTCATCGTGACACACGACAGCTACCCACATGTAGAACTGCCCGAATGCGGCACCCATTTCTTCCACAACCTACGTTCCATCCGAGCAACAGATGCCGCAATCGACCACATAGAAATCATCAATCCGCTCGTCAACAATGAAAAGAAGGAAAACGTCAAGATTTATCTCAATGGAGTGGCTGAGTAAGGCATTACTCTCCTTGTTCCTGTTGATGAGTGCCCACATGGTGAGTGCTCAGGACGAGCCTATCGTGGTGTTGAACGAGACCGATACCATCCGTCCCACGAAATACATCGCCCCACTGACGGAAAAGCCCAAGTTGGCTTTGTTTCAAGGCCTTACCCTCTCTGCCGACATCCTCGGCCCCATCATCTACCTCTTCTCCGACTACGGAAGTACCGAGGCAGCCTTGCGGCTCAACCTCAAGAACACATACTTCCCGATTGTAGAAGTAGGCTATGGGAAATGCAAGAGTACCGACTACGAAACCGATATTACCTACAGCACCAGCGCACCGTTCTTCCGTGCCGGTATCGACTTCAACATCCTCAAGAACAAACTCATGGACAACCGCCTCTACGTAGGCGCACGCTATGGCATCAGCTCGTTCAAGTTCGACATGAGCGGACCCGTCATGACCGACCCTATCTGGGGAGGTTCGTCACCCTACAACTATCGTGATGCGGCATCGACCAGCAGCTGGTTGGAAATCGTATTCGGTGCACAGGTCAAGGTATGGCGCAATTTCCACATGGGATGGAGCGTACGGTACAAACAGGAACTCCATATCGGACAGCCTTCGTATGCCAAACCCTACTACATCCCCGGCTACGGAACCACCACCGACACCTCGTGCTGGGGCGGAACATATAATCTCATCTTCGACCTGAACTGGGGGAAGAAGAAACATGCGAAACAGTCACCCTCGGACTCCCCTTCTGCCACGAGAACAGAATGAGTAGACAATGACACTTGCGGATTTCATAGAAGTAGCATTGATTGCCGTTGCATTGGCAATGGACTGCTTTAGTGTCAGCATCGCTACCGGACTGGCACACAACACGGCACCAAGACCTGCGATGATGCGGATGGCACTGCTGTTCGGCATCTTCCAAGCCCTGATGCCTCTCATCGGATGGGTAGTCACCTCGCTCTTCGGCACTTACATCACATCGTTCGACCATTGGATAGCCTTTGCCCTGCTCGCCATCGTCGGCACAAAGATGATTATCGACAATTTCAAGAAAGGTGAACACAAGAGTTTCGACCCCACCCGTCTGTCTGTCGTTCTGCTCTTAGCAGTTGCCACCAGCATCGATGCCTTGGCTGTGGGTGTATCGTTCGAGTGTATGGGCAAGACCACATGGGCAGATATCGCCCCATCGGTCCTTATCATCGGACTGGCTTCGTTCCTCTTCACCCTGCTGGGCTATCGCATCGGTACCACAATCGGCCGCAGGTTTCACATCCCAGCCGAACTCATCGGAGGCATCATACTCATTGGTATCGGCATCAAAGTATTAATCGAGCACATGATGTAATTCCAACATTTTATAATTCTCACATTATTACATTTTTTAATTTTTACATTTTCAAGTAATGGCAATACTGAAAAAACTATACGACGACCTGGATCGTCAACTCGACCAGAAAGCAGAGCCACACCGCATCCGCTGGTGGCACATCATCCTCTTGCTCGCCCTTATAGCGGGAACCATCTATATCATCAAGAACCCTTCAGGAGCGAAATCACAAGCCAATAATACGGAAACCAAGGGAGGCTACTTAAAGTGTGAAGGAGCCGTTTTCGGCACGTTCTACCACATCACCTATCAGTACCCCACCGACCAGCAAGACAGCATAGAAGCCGTATTGCAAGAAGTCGACCGCTCACTTTCACCTTTCAACAAGGCATCTGTCATCACAGCCATCAACGAAGGAACGAGCGACAGCACCAACCTGATGTTCCGCGAGGTGTTCACACTTGCAAAGACCATCTCGGCAGAAACCTACGGCGCATTCGACATTACCGTTGCACCATTGGTCAACGCATGGGGATTCGGATTCAAGAACAAGGAAACAGTCAACGAAACGCTCATTGCCGACCTGCTGAGCCATGTAGGCATCGATAAGGTATCGCTTCATGACAATCGCATCGTCAAGACCGACCCCGACCTGATGCTCGACTGTAGTGCCATCGCCAAAGGATATGGTGTAGATGCAGTGGGACGCCTGCTCGAAACGAAACAAATCGACAACTATATGGTTGAAATCGGAGGTGAAGTACGTGTCAGAGGTAAGAACCCACAAGGTAAGCCTTGGTCCATCGGCATCATCACCCCTACCCCCGACCCGACAGGTCAGAACAATGAAGTGGAAGAAGTGCTTTCGATTACCGACATCGCAATGGCCACATCGGGCAATTACCGCAACTTCTACGTCGAAGGCAATAAGCGATATGCCCACACCATCGATCCACGTACAGGATATCCCGTGCAGCACAGCATCCTCTCCTCCACCGTCCTCGCTCGCGATTGCGCCGTAGCCGATGCCTATGCTACTGCCTTCATGGTACTCGGACTTGACAGTGCCAAGACCGTCTTGGCAGCCCATCCCGAACTCCAAGCCTATTTCATCTACTCGGATGCTAATGGCAATAACGCGACTTGGGACAACCTTAGATAATTCATATTTCATAAAAGAGAAGATGTATTTATGTTAATTTTTCACAAATAACGCACGTTTCTGTCGATAATTAAGCATTATGAATGATAAATTATGAATTATTTCGTAACTTTGCACCCGAACTCAAAACAATCAATAAGATGAAACAGATATTTATTACCGCCCTCATTGCAGCAGTCAGCTATACTGCAGCAAGTGCACAAAGCCTCTACAAAAAGGTGTTCGACAATGCCACCGCAGTAGTTAACAACGCAGCATCGAACGATCAGCAGATACAAATCAATCAGTATAAGATTACAGCGCTCAACTACATCTCCAATCAGGTGAAGAAGCGTAAGCTCGAAAAGAACAGCTACTTCTACGACTCACAAGCCGTAAACCTCGCATCGTTCATTACCGATTTCGAGACTGCCATCATCAAGGCTCGCGCCATCTCAACCGAAAAGCGCCTCGAAGTCCTCGCATGCTATCGTGACGCATCACTCCAAAACCCACTCTTCGGCGACGATGACAAGGAAACTACTTACGTCTATGTGAACGACAAGCAGACCTACACCCCATTCTCGCTCGATACCGACTGGGAGAAAGCCTACGACCAGGCTACCGAGAAGGTGAAGGCCATCTTGAAATAAGGAAAACAATATGACTAAATACAAACAGCGCAGATTCTCAAAAACCTGCGCTGTTTTTTATTTGACCAAAAGGCTTCCTTATTGATAAATAACGCCTTCCTATTCTTTAATAATGCCCTTCTCCATCAAGACGGGCAGGACGTTGGCTGCCGACAGGCGTGTGTTTTTCCTGCTTGTAGCCTTGTAACGGTCGAGCAGGTCTTGGTCATCGGCCAGGAGTGCCTCCATGAACTCATCGTCAATCATGGTTACAGCAGTCTTTCCTTTCTCGTCGGCCTCGCTGTCGAGCAAGTAACAGCGGTGGTTGTTCAGCTGCTGGGTACCGACCCACACCAGCTCTGAGCCGATAAGAGCTGGAACACTCAGATTGTTGGGGGCAGCAAAGGCGGCTACGTCGGCTGCCAAACTCAATGCCACACCAGTACCACTTACCCAATATGCCACTACCAGAAGCTTATTCTGGTCATAGCGATAGGCTTGCGAATAGTTCGACACGCTTAGCGAACTCGTCTTATGTCGCAGACTACGGCAGTTCACATAGAGGTGACCACTATATTCCAGCACAAGAGCCTCCTTCTTCAGCACGGCATCGGCCTTCGAGTCGCCCGTCTTGGCAGTATAGCCATGATTCGACTCCTTCAGTTGCATGATGCGTTTAGTGCCGTTCTTTATCAAGTCATTAACCGGAGTCCAATGGTTGTCGAGGAATTCTGCATAGGTTGAACAATACCTGGCGTCCAACTGTGCATGGATTGTCAAAGCACAGCATACGAATGCTGCGAGTGTCATCAATATCTTTTGGCGTTTCATAATCTAACCACTTCTGAAGTTCAGTAAATCCTTTAACCCAAATCGGTTATTAGACTGTTATGCACTAACAAACTCTCTTTATGTCATCTGTTTCACCGCTTTTCAGTTACAATGGAACCCCCATTGCGCCTTCAAAGCGTCAAAATATATGTTCAAAAATATAAATTGTTATTCATCATAACGCTAATGACCGATTTGGGTTTAATTGAAAACGCAGGTCCAACGATGAACCTGCGCTTGTGTTTGACTAAACCACTTCAACCTTAGCTGCAAGCGACTTGCACTTGGTACGCAGTTCATCGAGAGGAGTGCCGACCTTGTCGTAGCAAACCACAACACCCATACGGCGTCCTACATGTGCTACAGGCTTGCCGAAGATGCGTAGGTAGGTACGAGGTGCTGCACAGACTTCCTCGATGCCTTTGTAGTCGGGATGGTCGGTCTCTATGCCTGAGAGAATCACGGCACTTGCCCCGCTCTTCTCCTGAGTGATTTCAGGGATAGGCAATCCGAGGACGGCACGACAATGGAGTTCAAACTCGCTGAGGTTCTGTGTACCAGCAAGAGTCACCATACCGGTGTCATGTGGACGTGGTGATAGTTCTGAGAAGTACACACCGTCTTGGTTGCTGATGAAGAACTCAACGCCCCAGATGCCAGCTCCTGTCAAAGCTCCTGTCACCTTCTCTGCCATCTCCTGAGCAGCTTTCAGGTGTTCAGGTTTCATAGGCATAGGCTGGAAACTCTCGCGATAGTCACCGCTAATCTGTACGTGACCTGTAGGAGCACAGAAGAGGGTCTTACCATTCTTCTGAGTGACGGTAAGCAGGGTAATCTCGTAGTCGAACTTGATGAACTGCTCTACAATCACTTCCTTGATGTCGCCACGTGCACCCTTGGCAGCAAAATCCCATGCACGCTGCAAGTCGGCAGGACTATCTACCTTGCTCTGTCCGTGACCAGAAGAAGACATCAGCGGCTTCACGATAAACGGATAACCGATTTCGTTGGCAGCTGCCTCGAATTCCTCATAAGTCTTGGCATATTTATAATTCGCTGTCTTCAGTCCGAGCTCTGTGTGTGCCAGCTCGCGGATAGCCTTGCGGTTCATGGTGTAGTTGACTGCACGGGCAGAAGGAACGACTTGGATGCCCATCTTCTCGCAATCATAGAGCTTCTCTGTACGAATCGCCTCGATTTCGGGCACGATAATGTCGGGTTGGTGTTTCTTGACGGCAGCCATAAGGGCATCGCCGTCGAGCATAGGAAAGACTTCACACTCGTCAGCTACTTGCATAGCAGGAGCATGCTCGTATGCATCGCAAGCTATCACATACTGACCTTTTCTCTTACAGGCGATGACAAATTCCTTGCCCAGCTCGCCTGAGCCTAAAAGCATAATTTTTTTCATCTTCTTATTTACTATTGAACTATTTACAATTTACGATTATTTTTAATTGTTCGATTTACTATTTTATAGCAATAACCAACTTTCAACTTATAAACTGACTTTAAACTATAAATTTTCAACTCTCAACTTTACTGGTGCTGTTCGCGAAGCAGGTCGTTCACGGTCTTCACAGGGTTGAAGGTCTCGAGAGGCACTTCTACAAAGACGGTGTTCCAGTCGCTCATGGCTCCGTTCCATAGTCCTGGCAATTCGAGAGCCTTGAGTTCCTTACCGTTCTTACTCTTTGAAGAGATGAAACCTGTCTGTGGGTCAACATACTTGGGCAGGTCGAATGGACGGCCCTGATAGTCTTTCACAGCACATACAAGATCGACGGGGTTGAAGTGAGTACCGCTCTTGAACATCTTCACATATTCCTCATTGTTGGTATCGATTTGTGAACTCTCAAGTATTTGGAGTGAGATGGTACCGTCCTGATTATAGGCAAGGAACGGACCTCCACCAGGTTCGCCTACATTCTTCACCATACCGCACACGCGCATTGGGCGGTTGAGCTTTTGGCGCAGATAGACAGCCATCTCAGTATCTTCAAGGTTCTTGAGGTTGGGATTGCGCTGGCATAGTTCGTCGCGCATGAAGCGAATCATCTTCTCCAGGTCCTCATGGGTGTATTTGCCTGTATCAAGCAGACGGATGTAGTCGAATGCCTGCTGCTGCAGGGTGACCAATACACCTGCTATTACCTTCTTGAAACGTACGGTAGGGTCTTTCAGACGGTCGGGCACCACATTGTCGATATTCTTGATGAACACCACATCGGCATCAATGTCGTTGAGGTTTTCAATCAATGCGCCATGACCTCCCGGACGGAACAGGATGGTTCCATCGTCATTACGGAAAGGTTCGTTGTCAATCGTGGCAGCAACAGTGTCAGTGCTTGATTTTTGCTCAGAAAAACTGATATTATAGGTCACACCAAACTTCGACTCGTATTCGGCTTTCTTCTGTGCCACCAAGTCTTCGAACAACGGACGGTGCTCAGGACTAACCGTGAAGTGTACATATACCTTACCGTCTTTACCTGCTGCATAGAGCGCACCTTCGACAAGATGCTCCTCGAGCGGTGTACGTACGCAATCGTCGTACGCATGGAACTGGAGGAGTCCCTTTGGCAGTTTGCCATAGTTGAGTCCTTCCTCGTTCAGCAGACAAGCGATAACAGCCTTGTAGTTGCCTTCGTCGATAAGTTCCTCAATGGGTTTCCCTTCATTAACCACACAAGCATCGTTGAGCGCATCGTAGAACGCATATTTAGAGATGTTTGCAAAGAAGGTCTTGATGAAATCAGTATCTGGCTCATCGGCATCGCCATCCAAGAATTCAAACAGATTCTTGAACATACGTGAGGCTGCACCCGAAGCAGGAACGAACTTCACCACCTGATGTGTACCATTGAGATACTCGTCCCATGCCTTCAGATAAGCACTCTGCTGTGCCTCGTCAGTTACTTTGATACCATTACCGGGAGCTGCTGCTCCTGCCAGTTTTAAGAAAGGAAAGCCAGTCTTGAATTGTTCAAGCTGTCGATTGAGGATTTCCTCGGAGATATTTTTCGACGCAAGAAACTCTTTGTCTTTTGGTGTAAGCATATTGTAAATTTTTTGGTTTGCAAGAATTGTTCGACAAAGGTACAAAATATTTACCATTTAACGATTTACTATTTAGTTTTTTTCTGTTTTCTTCATTTTTTAATTCTTTAATTCTTCATTTTTTAAATTTTTCTTACCTTTGCAGCTGATTTGCAAACGTTGGTAATCATGAACGCACAAAGAGAGCAAATAATCGAGACGTTACAACGGGTTGAAAGTCTGACGGCCGACACCATCACGAAAGACGACCTTCAACACATCCGCAACATTGTCTTGGAACACAGTAAGGATATTGAGCAACAGACCGAAATCGAACGTGAATTCGGCCTGAACCCAGTCTTATTTGACCTGCAGACTGCTCTGATTACCATCGAAGAGATTGGTGCCAGTCGTGCCATCATCATCAGTACCCTGATCCACGAGTACGTACACCACGGTTTGGTGACTGAGGAAGAGGTAAGCAAGCTATTTGGCGACGATGTGCTGAAGATTATCCGAGGTCTGCTGAAAGTGAACGAGTTGTATGCCAAGAGCAGCAGCGTGGAAACAGATAACTATCGCGACCTCATGCTGTCGTTTGCCGAGGATATGCGTGTCATCTTCATCATCATTGCCGACCGTGTAAACCTGATGCGTCAAATCAAGGAATTGGGCAGCGATGAAACCCGAAAGAAAGTGGCATACGAAGCCAGCATTCTCTATGCACCATTAGCACATAAACTGGGACTTTATCTCATTAAATCAGAACTTGAGGACTTGTCGCTAAAATACTTGGAGACAGAGACTTTCTACATGATTAAAGAGAAGCTCAATGCCACTAAGCGAACGCGCGATGAGTACATCCGAAAGTTTATAGCCCCTATCGAGGAAAAACTGAGCGCTGCAGGACTGAAGTTCCACATCAAAGGACGTACGAAGAGCATCCACTCCATCTGGCAAAAGATGAAGAAGCAGCGGTGTCAGTTCGAAGGCATCTACGACCTGTTTGCCATCCGCATCATCCTGGATTCCCAACCCGAGCGCGAGAAACAAGACTGCTGGCAGGTTTACAGTATCGTGACTGATATGTATCGCCCCAACCCCAAACGTCTGCGCGACTGGCTCAGCGTGCCCAAGAGCAACGGCTACGAGAGCCTGCACACCACCGTGATGGGACCTGAAGGCAAGTGGGTGGAAATACAAATCCGTACGGAGCGTATGGACGATGTAGCCGAACACGGATTGGCTGCACACTGGCGCTATAAGGGCGTGAAAGACAGCGGTGCCAAACTGGAAGACCTGCTGAAAGATATCCGTAGTGCACTCGAGACACAGGGCACAAGCAACGAACAGGTAGTCGATCAGTTCAAGGTGGACCTCTACAGCGACGAAGTGTTTGTCTTTACACCCAAAGGCGACCTCTTCAAATTGCCGAAGGGCGCTACCCTACTCGACTTTGCCTTCCAGATACACACCAACATCGGCTCGCATTGCAGCGGAGGTCTGGTGAACGGAAAGAATGTACCCGTGCGTACGAAACTGCAGACAGGCGACCAGGTGGAGATTCTCACCAACCCCAATCAATTGCCCAAACGCGACTGGCTCAACTATGCCATCACCTCGAAGGCACGCAGTAAGATACGCCAGAGCATCAACGAGCAAGAGCTGCGCACAGCCACCTATGCCAAGGAAACCCTCGAGCGAAAGTTCAAGAACCGCAAACTGGAGATTGTAGAGCCGACCCTGATGAAGACCATCAAGCGACTGGGATTCAAACACGTGATGGAGTTCTACAAAGCCCTGACGGAAGAAGTGCTGGGTGTGGACCGTGTGATTGATGCCTATATCGAGGAACAGAAACGCGAGAACAACGAACTGCCATTAGCAGAAACCCACAGCGCCTCGACCTTCCGTCTTGACGAAAGCAATGAAGACCTGACGGGCAGGTCGGGAAAAGACGTGCTGCTCATAGGTAATAATATAAAAGGTGTGGAATACAACCTTGCCAAATGCTGCAACCCTATTTATGGCGACGAAATCGTAGGATTTGTAACCGTAAGCAGAGGCATCACCATTCACAGGAAGAACTGCCCCAACTGCCGAAAACTGCTCGAACAGATGTCCTACAGAGCCATTGAGGTGAACTGGGCAACACAGAGCAGCGGACAATTCTCCAGCACCCTACACATTGTCGGGAACGACGATGTAGGTATTGTGAGCAACATCACCAGCATCATTGCCAAAGAGAAGAACATCCTGCTCCGCAGTATCGACATCAAATCATCGGAAGACGGACTCTTTGCAGGCAACCTCACCATCATCATCGACGACAACAAACGTCTGAATCAACTCATCAAGAAGATACAAACGGTGAAAGGCGTAAAAAGCGTAACGAGATAATATGATGTTGAGTGTTTAGAGTTGAGTGTTTAGAGATATGAAGGTTAATTTGATTTTGGTGGGAAAAACCACCAGCAAAATGTTTCAGAGCATCATCGAAGACTACAGCGAGCGGGTGAAGCACTACACTCCGTTCGAGGTGACCGTCATCCCTGAACTGAAGAACACCAAGTCGTTGTCGCAAGAGCAGCAGAAACAGATGGAGGGTGAACAGATACTGCGTCAGTTGCAAGAGAGCGACCACGTGGTATTGCTCGACGAACACGGTCAGGAACTGCGCAGCATCGAGTTTGCCACTTGGATCAGCAAGAAGCAACAGGCAGTCAGCCGCCGACTGGTGTTCGTTATCGGAGGACCTTACGGATTCTCGCCAACTATCTATCAGCGAGCAAACGAGAAGCTGTCGTTGTCGAAGATGACCTTTTCCCATCAGATGGTCCGAATGATTTTCATCGAGCAACTCTATCGCGCCTTCACCATCCTCAAGGGCGAACAATATCACCACGAATAAGATATGAATACCTTAATTATAATAATGATATGCAGCTGGCTGTTTTCCTTGAATGCAACTGGACAAGAACTGGACTCTATAGATAGTAGCCCATCCGCAGATAGTGCATCCTCTTTCTTAGGAAGGCTGCATCAAGTGCAAAACTATTTGGACTCTGCTGCTCGACGCAAGGTAGATCCACGTTATATTGAAGTTCCGGAAAAGCCTTGGAGGGTTATCCTTCGATATAAGGAGAATATAGTTGATGTTGACTACACCCAAGGACTCGATTTTCCAGAATATAATGAATATATGGAATGGAATCTACGCTTCAAGCCACCAAGGGGATCTTCTATCGGTTTTTGGGCGGGCTATCGAGGAACAGGAATATCCTACTCTAAGTCTCTCAACAAGAACGCAGGACGTTATTTCTCTGTCAGCAGTACAGGAGCAAGATACGGGTTCAACTTCCGACTGAGGCGGTTCAACACAGACGAAACAGTATTTACTGCAAAAGACTACGTAAATGGAAAGATGGAAGAAGAACCAATCAAAGAAGACGGTCAAATACCCTCTCCTGTATGGATTCGTTCCGTCTATCTTAACGGTTACTATGTGTTTAACGGACGCCGATACTCACAGGCAGCCGCCTACAACCAATCCGTCATTCAGCGTCGCTCCGCAGGGTCTATACTTGCAGGTGTTACATGGTATCAGTCATCATTCGACTATTCTGACATGAATAATGGATTTTTCATGCTCATTGGTCACGGTACCCGCCGCATCAAGGTACACCAAGCTAATATCGGTCTCGGCTACGGCTACAATCTTGTGCCATTTCGCGGTTTTATCATCAACGCAATGGCGATGCCTACCCTTAGTGTCTACAACCGAGTAAAAGTTTACAAGTACGATTTCAATTACGACTTATTCTTAGATGAAGAAGACGACCCAGAGGATTATGGGAATTGGAATTCAGAGACACACACTTGGGATAATGGAAAGACGCACAGACCAATAGAAATGGGTGAAGAAGATGAAGGATTGTGGTTAGAGGACTTAGAATATTGGGATATAGAACCAGAGACAGCCTACAGCATGCTTCAACTCAACTTGGACCTACGACTCGGCATTGCATACAATTGGAAAAACTGTTTTATAGGGCTTCAGGCACAATTCAACAATTTTAACTATAAGAAGGACAATTGCAAAGTCAACCTCTTCGACGCGTATGCTCGAATAGCATTCGGTGTGAGATTGTGAGGAAGAAGATAGAGGTTAAACCCAAATCGGTTATTAGGCTGTTCTGCACTAACAAACTTCCTTTTTGCCATCCGTTTCACCGCTTTTCAGTTACAATGGAACCCCATTGCGCCCTCAAAGCGTCAAAATATCTGCTCAAAAATATAAATTGTTATCATCATAACGCTAATGACCGATTCGGGTTAAAAGGGTTGAATTTTGTGGTCAGAAACAAAATTATTCCTCGAAATTGCAAAAAAATACAATTTGTAAATGTTCGTTTGGTAAATTATTCGTACCTTTGCACTCCGATTGGGAGAGATGCTCGAGTGGCTGAAGAGGCACGCCTGGAAAGCGTGTAACCGTCCAAAGCGGTTCCGGGGTTCGAATCCCCGTCTCTCCGCAAGGAGATAAACGGGGTTCAAAGCGACAAAAGCGATCCCCGTCTCTCCGCAAGGAGATAAACGGGGTTCAAAGCGCTTTAGAAAAAAGCGGGACACGTCTCTCCGCAAGGAGATAAACGGGGTTCAAAGCGCTTTAGAAAAAAGCGGGACACGTCTCTCCGCAAAAAAATCCCCACTCCATCCAATGGGCGAGAACAAGATCTTCTCCCCTTGGGGGAGATAAGAGAGGGGTCATCGGGATGTAGCGCAGTTGGTAGCGCACTACGTTCGGGACGTAGGGGTCGGGCGTTCGAGTCGCCTCATCCCGACCAAAGGAGAGTTTCGGCTCTCCTTTTTCATTTTTACCCGCCCCTTAAGGGTAACACTTGCAACCATTAATAGTAGCAAAAAATCCCATTAGTGGGAAAAAAATAAGCTATGAAGAAAAAAAAACAGAAGGTATCAAATAAAAAAAGCCAAAAAGTTTTGTGGTATGCTTTTTGTTTCGTAACTTTGTAGCGTAAAACAAGTGCTGAATCCACTCGTTACAAATTTACAAATCAACATTAATAAATTTACTTATGAGAAAAACAATTACTACAATCATGACAATGGCAGCAATGTTGTTTGCTGTCAATGCTAATGCACAGAAGGAATTCGTTTATGAATTCACCTCTATCTGTGGTGAGTATTACGAATCGTACACACAGACATTAGATGAAGAGGCTATCGCAGCAGAAATCGGCTGTCCTTTGGCTGATGCGTCTGTATTTGCTGTTCAATCTGACGGCACTCTTGACCCTGATTACAAGTTGGGTACAACTGACGGTTGGCGTAATGCTGACGGTGACTGGGAAAGTTGGGGAAGCGATGCCCGCATCTGTGTAAAGGCAGACTTTGCACCAGTAGCAGATGAAGACGGCAACAAGGACCCACACATCTACTACATCGGTGGTATGACTGGTCAGACTGGTACGCCTGCAACTTACAAGGCAACTTATCGCATCGAGAACCCCAGTGATAACACGAAGTATTGTTTCGTTATCATTAAACTCACATATGAGGAACTTCCTACATATCGTTTGGACGAACTGAACATTGTGAAGAAATTTGAAATTGTTGCAGAGGAATATCCTCGCTCCAACACAGCAGCAGAAACTTTCGGTATCAAAGTCGGCGACCTTGCATCGCTCATTGGCTATGACGCAGAAAGATTCAATAGTGTTTGGTTTAAGCAATTATTATATGTAGGTCAGCTGGATGAGAATGAAGTGAAGAGTGATGTGCTGACAAACCTCAACTATTCTTCAACAGCATGGATGAATGCTTTGTTTGATGAAAACACGGGCTTAGAAACAGAAGAGTGTGTTCAAGGCACAAGTGGAGATCCCACGAAGTTTAGTATTCATTTCTCATCAACAGGCTACGATGGCGACACTCTGAAAGTAAATGTAGGTCAGAGTGGAAAACTGAAAGTGGGTGATACCAACTTTGCTAAGGTTTACCTCGTTGGTACAGACAAGAAAGCTGTTGAAATCACCGTGAGAATCAAGATCATTCCAAAGGACATCGAAGACCTCCCATGGGACCAGAAGACTTGTGTGGGAAGTGAGACCGTATCATTGATACGTGATATTGATGCCGGTTATTCAGTAACCGCTTATACTATCAAGATTGACTCAATCGTCGGCTTGTTCAAAGCAGGCACTGTAGTAGCAGACCTAGAATTTACAGCACTCGATGCCGATGGTAATCCTACAACGGCTTCAACAACAGGTGAAGGAAAGAATGGCACGGCTGCTGGTGGTTTCTGGATGGATATGGAGTCACATCCTATGGAATGGACCACATCCGTAAAGAGTTACTTTGTAAACAACTACAATACAAGAATTGAAATTGGTCACATGCCAAATATATTTGAAGGTGGAGAAAAGACTACGGGTTCGCTCTTCTATGTACTCGACAACGAATACTACGAGCTGAAGATGGACATCCAGATTGGTGAAAAGGAAGACACTACGAAGGTAATCACAAAACCTGAAGAATGTGCAATCGTAGCAACAAAGTATTATACGTACAGGATTGTTCCTAACAATAATGGCGAATATCAAAATTATGGAACGAATGCAGCAGGTGAGACAGACTATCATTTGATGGATAAGCCTATTGATTTGGACATCAATTTCATTGAGGCTCAGTTGGGTACAGCAAGTCCTACTTTCTATGGTGAGATAATCGACACACTTGGTAACGCAACATATTCAAAGAACTATTCTTGCGATCCAAAACCAGGCTTCTGGATGGAACCTGCAGCAAAGGTTGAGAACAAGTCGTCTGTAAGCAATTGGAAAAGTGGCGACACTTATGGTATTTGCTACGCAAACGGTGTATTCCAGTTCTTCCAGTATCCAAGTTCACAGTCTGTAGGCGCTAAGTATACCGATAACTTCTACCTTGTTAATCAGGATGCAGGTAAGCAGATTAAGTATGTCATCACAGTAGTTTATGTTGAACAGATTCAGGCAGAAGCAGAAACCCTTGAAACCTTCACATTGAACCTGCCAGCTCGCGATGCAGCCGATACAGAGAACGGTACTTACACTCCATACGACCTCACTCCTATGTACGAAGCATTCGGCTGTACTCCTGAAGAGTTTGCAGAGAACGGTACTTGGATGGCAATCGACTCAGACGGAGATTTGAGCAACAACTACGATGAGCTTGAAGGCTTCGCATTCGACGAGAATTCGAAATTGTCTGACGACGATGCTTCTCTTGTTGCTTTAGTTGGTTACATTGCAGAAGAGAATGGTTTCTTCAGCTGGATTCTCGACGACGAGAACCTTGCGAAGACCTATACCTTCACCATCTATGCATACTACAACAACCAGCGTTGTGAGTTCAATATCACAGTGGGCGATGCTTCTGCAATCAACTTTGTTGAGTTGAACAAGAGCGATGGTAAGATATTCGATCTTACTGGCCGTCTGGTGAAGAATGCAACCAAGGGAATCTACATTAAGGACGGAAAGAAGTTCTTAGTGAAGTAAATCTCCCCCTTTAATAATAAATAAGGTGTATCTTTTTGAAGATGCACCTTATTTCGTTTTGTACTTTCACGAATTATTTGTATCTTTGCAGCGAAATAGACAAAAAGTGAAGAGAAGAAAGGTTTAGATGCATCCCGACAGATTGTTCGTTCTGCTGAAAGAGTGATTTTCGGTAGTTTGCAGAAAAACTCCCTATCATCAAACTGCAAATGCAGCTATTTTTCCCGAACCTTTGACAAGATTTGGAAAATATCTTCAAAAAGTCGTAACTTTGTCACGCCAAAACATAAAAAGTATAAAACATGAAACGTAACATTACTATTTTATTCGCCATGATGCTCTCCATGATAGCAAGTGTGGCTAACGCAGAGAACCCCAAACGGTCGGAACTGACCATTGTTGACAAGGTAGAAGTGAACCTCACAGCTATAGAAGCAAAGCATATCAATGCCTCGCAGCGAGCCACAGTTGACCTGACTGATGCATTAGCAAAGTTTGGTAGTGGAGGTCTGGGAATGGCACTTCATAAGTTCTACATCGCTAAGCATGACGAAGAGACGGAAGGCAAGACTGACGAGCTGACAGCCGAATACAACTATCGTGAAGGCTGGTGGCTGACTGATATTTACGATGAGACTACTGGTGAACTGACAGGCGAATGTGTGGCTGATACTGTCTGCGGCTCTTTGATGTACATCCGTGACATCGAACTGGATGGCAAGCAACTCTCACTGACGGTAGGACAAGTGGCAGGAGAAATGCTTCCTGGCAACACCTATTCTGCCCTACTCTACTATATCAATGGTAGCAACGCTATCGAAATCGACATTCAGCTTACCATCACAAAGGCAGAGATGCCAAAACTGGCAGATTTGACCAAAGTTGGCGAGAAGACTATTGACACGTCTATCTTCTACAACTCCATATATAATTATCGTGTCATCAACTTCAATGCCGACTCACTCTACGAGTCCATCTATACTACCCTTCCTGTGCCCGACTGTATAGGTTACGAAGAAGGCAAGCTATGGGGAGAAGACATGAAGCTGGTACTCTACGGAGAAAGTGCAGAAAATGAACTTACAGACAATTCGACAGCCTTCTACGGAGGCTATTGGGTAGATACTGACGGCTATGTATGCGGATACAACGACGAGCATCCAGCCTTCTTCCTTGAGCCAGCCGACGAAACAGGGCTGAACGTCTTGCACGCAGGTATCTATCCCAACTATTCTTTCGTAGGGACAATCCTTAAAGGTTCATTCTATATCATTGGCGCAAATTATTACTACAAACTCAATATCAACCTGACAGTCAATCCTTATCCACGATTCGACGAATGTGAAATTGTTGACTCATTGACCTATGCAGTGGAAATCGTACCTGATATGACGGCAGAGCATATCACAGATGTGAAACTCGTGCAAGAAGACTACATGATTCATGCTATCACCCTCAATCAATACGAATTGGAAGCACTGCTCGGTGAGGGAACATACGAATTCTGTGTTGAAAACACCTTGATGAGTAACGACGGTGAGATTATCAAGAACTATAACAGTGCATTCTCAAATGCTATCACCAGAGGCAAAGGCTACCTGATGATGAACACATTCGGGCTCTTCCAAAATGAAGCCCTGCTGCATATCGCCGCATCACTCAGTCCATTCCCGATGATGACAAAGGCATACGGTATAGGTCAGGAAAGCTACTTTGTTGTAGAAGACCCTGAGACCAACGAAGGATATACTGAAGTCGGCTTCAACTTCTGGTATCAGCCAGGCGATGCTGCTGTGGGCGACTATTATCAGAATGTGTTCTATCTTGTGAACTACGAAACAGGCAAGAAGCTCCAGCTCAACATCAATGTTGTCTTTGTTGACCAGCGTAATCCTGTGTTCGACATCATTGGCGGACAAACCATTGAATTGCCACAGAGCAATGCAGAAGGAACCGACTACGGAACCACAACTATCGACATGAGCGACATGCTTGCCACATTGGAGTGCAGTAACATCAATGAGGTGCAATGGGCTGCCTACAACAATCTGAGTCAGCTACTCATTACTCCCGACTATGACGACATCTATGGTTACAACTTCGATGCAAACGGATTCTTGACAGCAGAAGACACGAAGGTGTTCAGCGTAGGATTTGCCGACGGAGCATTCCATTCATACCTCATGAACGGTAGTGCCGACACTGACTATACAACCGCCATCGTAGCTACTTACAACGGAAAAGGCTATAAGTTCAACGTGAAGGTAACAAAAGACCCAAAGAACGATACTGGAATCATCAACATCACTCCAACCCTCACTCAAGGCGAAAGAGCTACATACAACCTCAACGGACAGAGAGTTCTCGATGGTCAATTAACCAAAGGACTCTATATCATCAACGGAAAGAAAGTACTTGTTAAATGAAACATACGCTCCTTCTCACAATCATGATTGGCATTGCAGCACTTCGCTGCAATGCTCAAGTCATGTATTGTCCTGACGAGGATTGTAACCGTTGCCGGCTCTTACGGGCAGTCGACTATCAGTTTCATGCCATCCGCAACGATATCGTCTTGCCGCAATCGCTCGATGGAAAAGCTGTACGTTGGGAACTGCAAAGCCCAAAAGGAGAAACGAAATCCTATCTATCGTTCGACGGAAAGATGCTTCACGTAAAATCACTCCCAAAGGGGAGTTACATGGAGGCAGGTACCCTGATTGGTGAAATAGCAGACGAACGCATCACCTTTCCACTCACGATGGCTCCTGATGACGAGAAATACGGCTATCTGTATTGCCACATGGCAGGAACCAGCGAGAACACCCTCTATGCATTGGGAACGAAAGCCGATCGAGGCGTGTTGTTCCATCCGCTGATTGACAACCAGCCCATCTACGATGCAGAAGAAATGGCAGGCATCGAAGGAGGTGTGCGCGATGCGTTCATCTACCGCGGACAGGACAACAACTATCTCATGGTCACTACCGATATGAGCAACCGCAAATCGCGTACATGGTTCAACTACGGTATCGACCTGCTCCGTTCAAACGACCTCATCCACTGGACCTCCACTACATTCGACTTCCGCAAAGGCGATGCTGTCTTTTCCGACCCTCAGAGCAAGAGTTGGTTTGCCGACTGGACGAAAATCAACCGCGTGTGGGCACCGCAGGTTATCTGGGACCCAGACTACAACAACGGCGAAGGCGGCTATTTCATCTACTACTCCATGCTGAGTACCAACCCAGGCGATGATCACGACCGCATTTACTACTCGTATGCATCGCGCGACTTCACTACCCTGACCAAACCCCAGCTGTTCCACGATCGTGGCATCGCTATCATTGACTGTCATATCGACTGGAACGACTGCGACCGCCAGTATCATGTATTCTTTAAGAAAGAAGGTGTGGCAGGTGTCGATCGAGGCATCTACGAAGCAGTATTCGACAAACTACCCAATGGTCAGTGGCGCGACATCGTGCATATCACCAACGAAGGGAAAAGCAATGTAGAGGGTGCGAGTGCGTTCCGGCTCATCAACGAGAACCGATGGAAAGTGGCCTATATCAACTATGGCGTCAACCCCAAAATCTACCGCATCTGCGAAGCGAATGCAACGGAAGAACAGATAGACCGTGGTGTTGAAATCGGCACGAATGTCAATCCACAGCATGGTTCGTTCATGACCGTCACCCAAGCTGAATACGAACTGCTTGAAACATGGTCGGCACTTACCCTCCGTGTTCAGGAACTGCAGAAGAATCCGAAGTACAAGACTAACAAAAAACTCCAGCAGGCCGAACAAGCGCTCAAGACCACATTCGACGAACGTCCGATAGAGCGACTTACCGTCCTCTATCAGGAGCAACTGAAACAACTCAGCAAATTCAAATAACTAATTGATACTAATTTAACATGCACAAATCACTTATCCTGGCAACCCTGTTTGCCATCTCTCTCTCACTAAGCGCTCAACAGAATCCTACACAGTGGAACACCCCAGGAGCTGGCAATCCATTCATTCCTGGTTATTTTGCCGACCCAACTATTCGCAAATTCGGCGACACCTTCTATATCTATGCCACTACCGACGGCACAGGCAACGGTTATGGTCCGGCTCAGGTGTGGATGTCGAAAGACTTTGTCAACTGGCGCAATGTCGTTATGAACTGGCCAACCACTGAAGTGGTCTGGGCGCCAGAAGTCATCCCTACCAAAGAGGGCAAGTACCGCTACTACTACTGCACACCTTGTCAGGTGTATGTAGGCGAAAGCAACAGCCCAGTAGGTCCATGGACCAATATGCTGGGACGGCCGGATGCAGTCCTTATGCGCGACCGTTATTGCGACCCGATGGCCATCACACTCGACCCACAGGTCTTTACCGACGATGACGGAACTCAGTATATGTTCGTCGGCACTTGGGGCATCTACGACAAGTCGGGGTGCGGATGGGCAAAACTGGCTCCCGACGGTAAGTCATTCACGGACAAGGGACTTGTTCCAAACACTCAGCTGAAAGACTTCTTTGAAGGACCGTTCGTATTCAAACGCAACGGAATCTATTATTTCACATACTCATCAGGCAGTTGCCATGATGACACATATCGTGTGCAGTATGCCACCAGTACTGTCAGCCCGATAGGTCCATACACCTACAAAGGCTGCATTCTGAAGACCAATTCCGACGGAACCATTCACGGACCTGGACATCATTCCTTCCTGATTGACGGAGACGACTATTACATCGTCTATCATCGTCACAACAACCCTCACTCCGTACATGGATTCAACCGACAGCTGTGTATCGACAAAGTAGTGTTCGAAGCAAATGGTGATATCCGTATCATCAACCCAAGCCATAGTGGCGTGCTTCCGTCATCATTGATGAACAAAGCTAAGAACAACAGCATACAAAACCTTGCATATCAGGCAAGGGTTACTGCATCGTCAGAACTAGGAAGTGATTTCATAGCCAAATATGCCGTTGATGACAACAACGGTACTCTTTGGCGCCCAGCGAATAATCAAGGAGAGGCTTGGCTGAAAATCGATTTAGGGAAAGAAAACCAGTTCAATCAAGTGTGGCTGCAGTTCGAATACCCCACTTTCTTCTATCAATACAAGGTTGAGACCTCGCTCGATGGAAAAAGTTGGAATCTCTATGCCGACAAGACAAAGAACACTGACGCAGGTTCTCCACTGATTGAGAAAGGCGACGTGAAAGCACGCTACATCATGGTCACGATAACTGACACACAGAAAAACGGTCATTTCGGTGCCTTGTGGGGAGTGAAGGTTTACAATGCCACAAAGAAGAACGACCCTTCTGCCCTCCTCCCATCAGTCGAAGGAATGGACTACGAGGCAGTCAATCGTGGCTATCCTAACCTTCACAAGAAAGACCTTGAGCCGGAACAGCGCACACAATACAAGAACGGTCTGGTTGTCGACATCAATGCCGATGATTATGCACAGGGAAAAGCCCTGATGATCAAGTCGGTCAAGAATCGTGCAGGTGGCATCTTCACAACCGACGACGACCTGATGGTAGAAATCATCCAAAGCAAATATGCCTTCTTCTTCGATGGCAAACAGCACCTCACCAGTTCGTTCAACTGCCCAGCCAACTTCACCTACAATGCTGCCTACACCATCTCAGCATGGGTGCTCAACCCAAGTGTCGGCTCCAGTGAATGTATCGCCTGCATAACCCCTTCAAGTGGTGACCTCACAGCATTCCAATTCAATCACAACAAGAATCGTGAGACTGGTATCGTCGATCATGCAGGTTCGTTCGAGAGCGCAGGCTTCCCTTCTGAAGTCAATGCAGGCGAAGGCAAGTGGCAACATTGGACCATCACCTTCGACGGATGGTTCCAGCGGTTCTACCTAAACGGAAAACTCATTCGCGAGAAGAACAACTTCATCATGCTCCGTCCTGCCGGACCTATTACCATCGGTTCCGATGCACGTGGCGGTGATGCCTTCAGCGGATATATCCATTCCCTACGCCTCTACGACCGTGCACTCCGTTCTGATGAAGTGCTGGCCGACTATCAGATGAAATCCGATACCGAAGATAAGATTACTGTCGACCTCAACAACATTGCCGTAAATACCGAAGTACTGACACCAACGATGGTGAAGGTCACCGTGACCGACAGTGAGGGTGCCCCACTCCACTCTGGTCAGCTGCATTTTGCCTACGGAGCCCGTAGCGGCAACAAAGAGAAGAGCAATCTGCCAGAAATGAGTCAGCCAAGTAATCTCACATCCACACTTCTGACCGTTGATGGAAAACCCGACCAGACCATCTTTGTTACCGTAAGCGACGATAATGGAGGTTCGGTGAATATCGTACAAGGCGTCACGCTCGACCCTAAAGCGTTCAGCATCTTCACTGACGACTTTAAGACATTCAGTGAATGGGACGGAAAATACGTCACTAACGACCGTGTGAAGTACGAAGTCATCGACGGAGCACTTCGTCTCACCTCTGCAGGAACCGACTTCAGTGCGAGTGGTGACCCACGCACCAACGGCCCTATGATATACAAAGAAGTGAAAGGCGACTTTATTGTTCAGGTAAAAGTGACAGACCTTACAGGCTCGGAACGGCGCAACACACCTGCCTACAACGAAGGAGGACTCATGGTCATCCTGCCCGAAAGCGAAACCCGTCAGCAAGTCGTACAACTTGGAGTATTCCCTGCTTACAACTGCGGCAACATGCTCACCACCATCTTCCGGGGCCGTCCTCAGTACAACAACCAGCAAGGATGGAACTATGATCCCTACATGCAGCTACAGCGCACAGGCGACCTCATCTATGCACGTACCTCGCGCGATGGACAAACATGGACAGATATGCCAGCCAGTCCCGTACGCGTTCCACAATTCGCAGAAAAGACTCTTCGCGTCGGATTGTTCCAAACCACCTATAGCGACAACAGCGCATGGGTCAGCTTCTCCGACTTCAAATTATGGCAAAAAAAGTAAAAAACAAAAGAAAAATCAACTTTTTTTATATAAAACTGTAAAAAAATAGTAAATAGTAAATGGTTAAATGGTAAATAATTCTTACCTTTGCAACGGTTTTAAAACCACAATAGTTCAAACAAAAAATTGAGTTTAGTAATTTAAGGTTTAACAATCAAAAAGAGAAAAGAAATGAAGAAAATTTTAGCAGCATTCGTTGCAGTTGTTGCAATCTCATTCGCATCTTGTGGCGGAAACAGCACAACTGAAAATACAGGATGTGATTCAACTCAGTGTGAAAACACTTGTGGTGCATGTCAGTGCGACTCTTGTGCATGTGGTGAAGATCCTTGCACTTGCGGCGAGGAAGCTAGTGACACTACAGCTGTTGAAGAAGTAGTAGCTGAGTAATTACAACGTGTAAGCCAAACAAAAGAGTTGGAACTTCAGAGTTCCAACTCTTTTTGCTTTAGTATAATTCGGATAAGCGGCAACCTTTTTATTTCCACCTTGTGAACGTTACACTCCCAGCTATTGGTGTCCGTTAAAAGTTGAAAAACGATAGCAGTGCCGAAAAAAAGGCATTGTGGACACATACTTCAATAAGTAAGCCCTCCTCCATACTTCATATCCTTCTTCTTGAGCGAACAGTCAGTATCGAAGTTTATAGTTTAGAGTGAACACCAAAGAGGTGAAGATAGCTATGAGTTAAAATATTAGTTGTTAGAAGCCCATTGTCTGAATGGCAAAGGACGGGCAGCCGATTCAATCGGGAAGATGAGCCAGCTGAAAAGGGTAATTGCCTATAGTCATCCGGTCGGATGACTATAGCCATCCAGTCGGACGGCTAAAGGCGGACGACCGTCTGCCTTTAGCCGTCTACCCTCGAACTTATAATAGTGGAATGGGAATAGTATGCGTAATTTCACCACAAAGATACAAAAATAATTCTCCTTTTCCAAATAATTCGTAAAGAATTTTTTCTTGCAGAGTTAATAGAGAAGGGAAGACATGGCGCAGGACGCTCAAAACAACGGCACATAAAGAGCAGGACAACGACGTGGAATCCTCAAAATAACGGTGTTGTTTCAAGGACACATTATGGCTTACCTGCAAATTCCTGTGTCGATTTTTACAAATACAAATAAAAAAACGTGGACAAATTACTTCGTCTACATCTCAGAGGCATCGCCAAACGGCATAACTATCTACTTCGGTTCTTGTACATTTTCTTGAAACTTGGCGAATTTCCGAGACAAAAATCAAAAGTGGATGTTCATCCTATATGTCCTTGATGCAAATGCATCGTATCTATCTTAGCTCATAGGCAGTAATATTTATAATGTATAATCATTTGTTTCGAGTCAATTCTTTCGTTTAGAGTTGTTGTGAGCTGTGCTCATGGGCGTAGTTCTGATAATTGCCCAGAATCTGTTCGATGTGAATGACTTCAGGACATGAGTCCCATGTGACGCCACCACCCATAAGATACCAGTTCTCACGTTCTTTTGTGGGAACCTTCTTCAAGGAAGGGAATGCCGATATTGGCATCGTTACAGAACGACCGTCCTGCAAATCCACCTGAAACTTTCCGCGCTTAGGGAACGACAACCGCTTGATGCGAGGCTTCACGTTCCAATATCCTTCTGCCTTGTACATACTATTTTGTTTTCTTTATTTTGATAATTCTTATCGGCTTGCCTTGTTTGAACTGCTCCCACTGATGAAGCAACTGCTTTTGGTATTCTGTTGCAACTTTCAGCACCTCGTTCACTTGGGAATCGGTCAGGTCACCTTTATCTTCCAACTCTACTATTGGTTCTAACCAAATCTTACACAAGTGTTCTGTACTATGCTTGCCTACATGCACATGTGCCCTGTTCTCGTAATAGTCTGTGTTCCAGAACAAAAAGTTCCAGACGACCTTAGCTGTTATATATAACAAGATCTTTGGCATATGCTGTATTGGTACTTCTTGCCTGCAAAGGTAAGAAAAAAACTAATAATAAAGGATGAAAATGAATGAAAAAAATGTAATTCTTTGGAAAAACAATGACTTTTTATGGCAAAACATGTGTTTTTTGTATTTTGTAGCAAGCAATTGAGGGCACTTGCGCAAAAGAAGCAGATGAGGCGTTTCTTGATGACCAAAAGGTAGCACTCAATCAATTCTACATCATTTTTTATTTGTATTTGTAAAAATCGACACAAGGATTTGTAGATGAGCCGCTTTGTTATTTCATTAGCTGAAACAATAGACACATATGTTGAATTCGTACTGAAACAGTAGACAGATACGAAAAAATGTACTATTTATACTGTCAGAAATTTGAATCGATTCAAGTTTTGAACACCAATATTTAAAAATTTAGAGGAGTTCAAGAGTTTTATGGTTAGCGCTTAGTGTCTAACGTCCAAAAGTATAACACAGGTTTTTAACTCATTTCATTTTCTTATATTCGTTCCAGCGATCCATGATGTTGTAGACATAGTGATAGGTTTCGGTACCACGCATATAACCACAACGAACCACTTCGTCGTTGAAATAACGGGCTTCGCTGAGATGGAGCACACATTGGTCGACATTGCCATTCCAAAGGTCGGGATTCTTTCCATACTTGCGTGCCAGGCTGCGAGCATCGTCTATGTGTCCCGACCCTGCATTATAAGCTGCAAGGATGAATTTGATACGTTCATGTGGGTCGCTGATATCACGATAATGATCATTGAGCTTATTGATAAGTCGTACAGCTCCACGCAGGTTGTTTTCGGGGTTGAAGGCATCTGAAATGCTGACACCCATACTCTGAGCCGTTTTCGGCATCAATTGCATCAGTCCCAATGCACCCATATACGACACGGCATTGGGGTCGAAGGCACTCTCTTGATAGGCTTGTGCTGCCAGAAGATGCCAGTCCCAATTGCACTGGGTGGAGTACTTGCGGAACAGATGGTCGTAGTATGATATCTGTCCTTTGGCTCGATTGAGGATAGGACTGTATGCATGACGACGGGGTGTATAAACGCGCCCCGAACTATCGGTGACTCGAAGGGCGGTAAGAGATTGGAACTCATGCTGATGGTCTGCCATCCATTGGTTAACGGACTGTGCCAGCAAAGGAGTGTCTTTGCGTACCAGCCACGTAATGGGTTTCAAGCTATCGACAAAATGGGTCAGCTCTTGCTGTCCACAAAACAAGAATTCGTGCTGCAACGAATCGCTGACGGGCATGCCGTATGTCACAATGTCGCCATCGCCTGCTCGCAGATGCTGCATAAGCTCGGCTTCGGAACGCATCACGTCTACTCGGACCGTACAACCGATACTACCTGCGTATGCATCCGCCAACTTGAACAAGGTGCCATACCCTTCGCCGTAGAACTCGAAATAGCTCTGCGCACCATAGAGGGTGAGAATGATGAGTTCACCATTTGCCTGGATGCCATCGAGGTCGAGACTCTCCGTAGCATTGGGGGTACGAAATACGCCCAACTCGCGCGGTTTCTCCTGCTTGCAACCAATGATTACAATCAGTATTACGAGGATGATAAAAGTTCTGTATCGATGGTATAATACGCTCATCATGTTCGAATTAGTATGCAAAGGTAAGAAATAAATAAGAGTTAAGAGTTAAGAATCAAGAAAAATGAAATTATTATGCATTATGAATTATGCATTATGAATTATTTTGTACCTTTGCACTCATAAAACAGAAAAGAAGTCATGGGTAATCATTCAAAATCTAAACATACGCAAGGATTGCTTGCTCTCTCTCCCCTATTTGTGTTCCTATGCCTGTATTTGGTGACGAGCATCATCGTACAGGACTTCTACAAGGTGCCTATCATCGTGGCATTCCTCATCTCTTCGGTCTATGCCATAGCAATCACGAAAGGCGGTATCAACCACCGTATTCAGGTATTCTCGAAGAGTGCAGGCAGTAAGAACATGATGCTGATGCTGTGGATATTCATCTTGGCTGGAGCTTTTGCCGGAGCAGCGAAAGCAATGGGCGCAGTAGATGCAACGGTGAATATGACATTGGTGGTATTACCTCACTCCATGATTCTTGCCGGCATCTTCCTTGCAGCATGTTTCATCTCATTAGCAATCGGCACATCTGTCGGCACCATTGCCGCATTGACACCTGTGGCTGCAGGTATCGCGACACAGTCGGACACCAATATGGCATTGATTATCGGTATTGTAGTGGGTGGTGCATTCTTTGGCGATAACCTCTCGTTCATCAGCGACACGACCATCGTTGCTACCCAGACACAGCAATGCAAGATGAGTGATAAGTTTAAGGTCAACTCGAAGATTGTGTTCCCCATCGCTATCGTCATGCTGATTGTCTATGCTGTGATGGGTCGCGACATCGCAGCTCCTACAGGTCTGCAACCTATCGACATCGTCAAAGTGATTCCATATATTGTTGTCATCGTGACGGCTGTTTGCGGTGTAAACGTCTTGCTGGTGCTTACCATCGGAACCATCGTGGCAGGCATCATAGGAATGGCAGGTGGAGAGTATGATGTATTCGGATGGTTCAGCAGCATGGCAGACGGCATGATGGGTATGAGCGAACTCATCATCATGACCCTCTTAGCAAGTGGCATGCTGGCCATGATACGCTACAACGGCGGTATTGACTATATCATCGAACGTCTTACAAAGAATATCCATGGACAACGTGGCGCAGAATACTGCATCGCCACATTAGTATGTTTGGTGAATATCTGTACAGCCAACAACACGGTTGCTATCATCACAACCGGTAGTATAGCACACGACATCACCCACCGCTTCGGTCTGGACAATCGGAAGGTGGCAAGTATTCTCGACACCATGTCGTGTTTCACACAAGGGCTGCTGCCTTATGGTGCACAGGTCTTGATAGCAACAGGTTTAGCGAATGAGTGTCAGGGACTCACAGCCATCACTCCCATCGACATCGTACAATATCTCTACTACCCGATGGCACTCGGCGTAGCGGTTTTGATTTGTATTGCTATTCGCTATCCGAAACTCAAAGTAGCTTCATGATATCTCGCAAAGCGGTGACTTCATAGTCGATTGGTTGGGGAGCGGGAAAGTCTGGAAAACGATTGAAGAAAAGCACATCCATTCCGGCTCGCTTGGCTCCCATGATATCAGTATCGAAGTTATCACCAATCATCAAGGTATTCTCGGCTTTTGCTCCTGATAACTTGAAAGCATAGTCGAAGAACTGCTGCGAAGGTTTGTTGGCTCCTGCGTCCTCACTCAAGATAACAGTGTCGAAATAATCCTTCAACCCACATGCCCTCAGTTTCTTGTACTGTACCTCATGGAATCCGTTGCTACATAAGTGCATCCTATAGCCTTTTCCCTTGAGATAATCCATCAACTCGTGTGCGCCATCCACTACCCCTGGTTTGTCGGCACAACAATCGAGAAAGGCATCACTGATACGCAGACAGAGGTCAACGGTCACATCCAAACCATGCCCAGCACTCAACGGTCGACGAAAACGTTCCACAATCAAGAAATCTCTGTCAATCTCTCCCTTCGCATACTGACCCCACAAGTCGATATTAGCTTTCCAATAGGCATCGTAAAACTCATGAGGCTGGTCGAAATAGCGCTCCAAATGAAACGCCTCATAGATTTCTGTGAGGGCGATGACCGCATTGCCGTGGGTATCGTACAGCGTATCATCAAAATCGATAAAGAGGTTGGAGTAGGATTTCATTTTATTCGATAGGTTTTATAGAAGTTAGAGAAGTTAAAGAAGTTAGAGAAGTTAGAGACGACACTTTATTCTTCGATAATTCCCTTGTCATCATTCACTGCCTTGCAATAGGCGTTGAGGACTGTTGATGCTTCTTCTAGTTTCGACCACATGTCGTTAGCTACAGCATCTGCATAGTAGCCTACGTCGTGCGACAAAATGATGTAGTATCGGCACTCTTCGAGTGAACCCTGAGCTATATTGAAGAATCGCAACTTGTCAGCCTTCGACAGCTTCTTGTAACCCTCAGCTATGTTTGCTGCAATTGAGACGGCTGCCCGCTGAAACTGAGGTATTAGTGCATATTTCTCGTCTTCTGGGAACATCTTCTTGGTGTCATAAAAGGCAAGCACAAAATCGTGTGCCTTCTGCCATGCTTTAACTTCTCTGAAAGATTTACTCGCCATAACTATCTTCTTAACTTCTTTAACTTCTCTAACTTCTTTAACTTCTCTAACTTCTCTCCCCCTTCTTCGGCTCTACATGAATAGTGACATGAGTCTTTCCACCAAACCGCTGTTTCAGCCTTCGCTCGATGGCTGTTGCCCGTTCGTGCGATTCATGTAGGGACAAGTTACCATCCATGCGGATATGGGTCTCAATGGCGATACGGTTGCCGATACGGCGTGTACGCAGGTTATGCGGCTCTGTCACATCGGGGAATTCCATGATGATGTTCTCTATCTCCTTCTCGGTCTCTTCGGGCAACGAGCTGTCGGTCAGTTCACCTACACTGGTCTTGAGCAGTTCTATAGCGACCTTTACGAGCATCACACCTACTATCATTGAAGCAATGGGATCGAGGATGGTCCAACGATCCCCTAGCAGAATAGCTCCACCGATACCTATAGCGGTAGCAATCGATGAGAGTGCATCGCTTCTATGGTGCCATGCATTAGCCATCATGGCCTGCGAATTCAGCGCTTTGGCTCGCGCGATTGTGTATTGAAACAGCAGTTCTTTCACGACAATCGAAATCAATGCTGCCCATAGTGCCAGCATTTCTGGGGCTTCTAACTGCTCACCATTCAGCCAATCGAACAGTTTCACACCTCCTGAGAACATAATGCCTGTTGCAGCGGCTATCAGAGCCAGGGCTATGAGGAACGATGCCACCGTTTCGAACTTACCGTGTCCGTAGTCGTGAGATTCGTCCTGCGGTTTGGCGCTTACATGTACAAAGGCCAGCACCACGATGTCGGTCAGGAAGTCTGACAGCGAATGTACTGCATCTGCCACCATTGCCGAGCTATGTCCCATGAAGCCGGCAATAAACTTAAACGTCAGCAGCACCACATTACCGATGCTGCCAACGATTGTTACTTTATATATTTCACGTGCACGTCCCATATCGCTGCAAAGATACAGAAAAAAGTGATAATGACATATTAACTCACACAGAAATCACGGAAATTATTTAACAAAAACAATTGAAAAGGTAAAAAAGCCTTCGGATAAAAACAAAAATAATAAAAAAGCAGACCTTCACAAAGTTTTGTTTCATATCAATACAAAAAGTGCCGAAAGCATCTGCTTTCAGCACCTTTTTCCTAATTTCGCTGTTACCTTATTTGAAAATCAACTGAGCAAACTCATAGAGGCTGCGACGCCATGTGTGCCATTCGTGAGCCGTTCCTTCAGAGACATACCCTACAGCCTTCATACCCTCCTTCTTCAGGTTCTCAGCTGCTTCCATCACTCTTGGATTCTCCTTGCTGCCGCAACTCATGAAGACAAGTTTGTTTGTAGCCTTGAAACCCTGAGCGCCACGAACATCCTCAGGACTGATAGTACCTCCACTGAACATACCTACGTATGCAAACTTGGTCGGATTGGCAAGAGTTATTCTGCGCGTCTGACCGCCACCCATTGACAGACCAGCCATGCCTCGATGCTGAGCATCAGCATAGACACGATACTCTTTCTCAATAAACGGAATGATATCGGTCATCAGTACCACCTGGAAGGCATCGTTACTACCACCACGTGCCCCTTGCTGTCCCTGCTGAGGCTGCTGTGGAGCATACTGACCCTTCAAGTGAATATTCTGACCCTGACCATAATCCATCACGATGATGAATGGTACGGCCTTTTTCTCTGCAATCAAGTTGTCCATAATCTGACCGGCATGACCTTGAACTGACCATCCGTACTCATTCTCAGCATTACCATGCTGCAGATACAATACCGGATACTTCTTGTTGGGGTTCTTATCATACTCATTCGGCAGATATACATAGCAGTGGCGCATGCTCTCAGTGGCTTTCGACCAATAGTATTTCTCCTCGACAGAACCTTGAGGCACATTCTTCACCTGCCAGAAATCCATATCCTTCGACGGAATCTCGATACCACTACCCCATCGGCCTGCTCCGAAGAACGAAACAGTACCTGGATCAGGCATCGCTGTACCGTCAACAATCAACTGATAGTAGTGGAAACCTACATCCTGAGGAGCTGAAGTTCCTGTCCACACACCACGTTCGTCTTTTACCATCTCATATCTTCTGCCCAGATCCAACTGAACTGAAGTAGCGCCTGGAGCACGAAGCTGTACACGAACAGCACCCTGCGAGTTCACCATCGGATACTGACGTCCAGGTTGGTTCGTCACATTTGGCTTGAAATCCTCAACGGCGTCAGCATACGACGGAACGTTGTTGTTTCTCTGCTGAGCTGATACCGACACAGCTGCAAGCATCATGATTGAAAGAATTGTTTTTTTCATGATTTGAATTGTTTAGTAATTGATAATTGATTTGTTTATTGATAATAAATAGGATTCGTCAATTCACACATCTGCCCCACGATGCTGCAAAATTAATAAATAAATTTCAATACAAAGACAATGATAACACAAATAATGCCTAAAAGGGATACATTCAATACAAAAAGTGCCGAAAGCATCTGCTTTCGATAGTTTTTTCCCTACGAGTCGTCATGTTGTCCTTTGGCAAAGAAAGCTTTAGCCTTTTTAGTCCCAGTGTGGGAACGTTTCGTTCCCAACGTGGGAACATTTCATTCCCAAGGTGGGAATAATTGGCAAAAAAAAAGAGGACATGTCAAGTTGACGAGGGCACTGAAAAAGTCCCCATAGACTCTTTTTAACAATTAAAGTCTGCACATAGTCACTAAAAATTTGGCTATGTGCAGATTTTTTTGTACCTTTACAGCATAAAACGTAAAGGTTATGCTGT